>JAABUX010003569.1_pt1 | contig 20488 bp, 16 predicted proteins | sample 5561851 | NCBI WGS metagenome assembly JAABUX01 (sample SAMN10711883, study PRJNA513361) | rock metagenome | isolation source: Antarctica rocks | place: Antarctica: Victoria Land, Richard Nunatak red sandstone | collected 2016-01-03 | reverse complement strand
GTAGTTGGGTAGGAAGCTGGCGAGGGTGCCTTTCGGTCCCTTTTCCATCAACCCCCCGCCGAACCGGACTTGATACTTTCGCATCATCCGGCTCTCCAGTGTCTCGTTTTCGTAAGTCATGTGAGCTTCGTCCTCGTGGGAAGACCGTTGTGGATAGCATGGTGGCATTTCTTGCAGACCACGAGGGTCTTACGTTTCCGTGCCGACATGACGAAGACGTGTGTGGGAACGGATTTTCGACCAGTTGACTTGAGGTCCTTCAAAGCCCGAACGTGATGTACGTCCACGCCTTCATGACCGCAAAGTTCGCACTCATCGGCGAGTAGCCGTTGGATCAATTCCGTTCTTTTTACCCGTCGTGTCCACGCGGGTTTCTCGTCTCGGATAGCGGCGTTTTGCCGCCGCTTCAAAGGGGTCTCACCAAATTTTGCGACGAGGGTCGATTTATCACCCCTCTGGACCGTAACTCTCAAACCCATTCTCGTTCCGAGATCGATGTTTGTATGGCGGTATTTATACCTCATCCAAACATCTTTAACGGTCGTCCTGAGTTTGTTTGCGAGGGTCTTGAGGAGAGAGAGTCGGATAGTCCTTTCGGCCTTGCCTAATCTCCTGATATTTCTCGCCAGTTTGTAAAACTGGACCAACCCCCTGAATTCGGCACCGTATTTCGCGACGATGTCGAAATCGCTGTCATTGACGAGTTCCGCCCTGTGATGTGCCTTCGATCCCCGTTTGTAACGGTTCTCGATTTCCAGTAGCTTGGCTTCAGGGATTCTGAGTTCAATCGCCCCGTTAACCGATGGTCGAGATTCCGATTTCATTATCCCAATTTCGTAGCCCAGGAATTTAGCCCGGTCTTCCGTCGCATGGGTAATGAGCGTCTTTTCTTCCGACAGTTCGAGCTTCAAGTTCTCAGTGAGCCAGGTTTTCACCCGCCGCTTAATCGCTTCAGCTTCGGCTCTGGTTCCGATAAAGCCCAATAGAAAGTCGTCGGCATAGCGAACGTATCTCAGTCGTCGGTAGTTTGGGTCTGTAGGATTCTGGGACGGTTGCTGGCGGGATAAAACCGCCCATTCGCGTGCCGCATCCAGATCCCCTCGGGCCTTGGCCTTTTTGGACCGGCTCCTCAACCGTTCGTAGTGCTTGTTCGACTCTCGTTTGATGCCCTTCGTGAACTCGGGAATGAGTTCCTTATTCACGAATCTGTCCAACTCTGTCAGGTAGATATTCGCGAGGATTGGACTAACCACTCCGCCTTGCGGTGTTCCGCTAAACGTGCGGTTGAATTTCCAATCTTCAAGATAGCCCGCCTTCAAGAGTCCCTCGATGAGTGCGATGAATCGTCCGTCGTGGATCTTTCTCCGGAGGATATTCAACAACACCGTATGATCGATGTTATCAAAGCAACCTTTGATGTCACCCTCAACGAACCATCTTGTCCCTTTCCACGTTCGTTGAACGATGGTTAGGGCCGTATGGCACCCTCGTTCCGGTCGAAACCCGTGTGAAGCGTCTTCAAACTGCGGCTCAAAGTACGATTCGAGAATAAGTCGAATCACTTCTTGCATCAGTTTGTCGCGCCAAGTTGGAATACCAAGGGGCCGTGACCTTCCATTCGTTTTTGGAATGTAAGTGCGGCGAACTGGCGTCCATCGGAATCGTTCGCTTTTGATCTCCTCGATCAACGAATTAATCTTGGCGAGCGACATTCCGTCCACGGTTTCCTCTGTGATTCCTTTAGTCAAAGCTCCCTGATTGGAATACAGGTTTGCGTAGGCTAAGAGATACAGTTCCGGATTGAACAGAGATCGGTAGACACGTTCCAAGTGGAGTTCGCGTTCACCTCGACTGCGAATGACGGTCAGCATCGTGTCGGCGTTCTGCATTACGCATACCTCCACGTCATTGTCCGTCGGAGATCACCTGCCCCACTTCGCCATGTACCAGGCTTTCCCTGGCTCAGACTACTATTGAGGCTCCGTAGCCATAGGTCTCGCGACCCGTAGGCCATCCTGAAGTTCACTGGTGTGGCACTATAGCGTGGGTTAGGCTGTCCATTCATCCTTACTCCCGGGTTCATTACCCGGTATCCCATCGATAGGTCTTTGGTCGGGAGACAACTAATCCCGTCCAATGCGATGGCCGAGCGATAGTCAACGTGGCTCGGGGTCTGGTATGACCGATCAGGATTGGACTTCAAGCAGTTTAGCTTTAGCCGTACCGCGCGGGTCTCGCGGGGCAAGGAAACGTTTGACTCGTTCTGTCTCCCCCGCTTTTCCGACATGCTAAGGTCTCTCGTATCTTTCGATCGTAGATAAGTCGGCTAACCCTAACGTAATGACCTAAACGTTAGCTTGCTTCACAAGCGATGCCACATCAACTACTTCAGCGCACCTCGTCCCACCAGTTCTCGGGGCCGAGCACACTGTCGAGCCGGTTCATCGCGGTCCGGGCCGTGATGTACGACAGTTGCCGACCCGCCTGCGAGCGGACCCGGACTTCGTGAGGCTCGAACGAGGCGCCCATCGCGGAGAAAAGCTCAGGGAATTGAGTCATGTGCGTACCCCTCCGACCCGTGGCCCGAACGCATCCGCGACGGCCAAATCGGTCGATGCTAGATCCAAAAGTGTCGGAACCTCGAACGTCCCACACCGGGCGGGCGGACGAAAAAACCACCCGCCTCGACCCCATCATTACGACGAAGTGCGGCGGATGGTTCGATGATACTTGAGATTTGTTCAGTAGTCAAGCGATCACTGGACGAATCAATCAAATTCTTCGGGCGAGGTTCGGACGGAGTCAGGGGGTAACCTTGAAGTCATATCCGCCCATGATCACGGTCAAGAGCAAGGTGGCCAGGACCATCGAGCCGAGCGACACGCCGAGGAGGGCGACGTAGATGTCGCTCTTCGGGGTCGCGACGTAGACGCCGGGGCGGCCCGGGGTCCGGGAGGTGGTCTTCTTGGCCGGGGAGGCTTTCCCCTTGGCGGGGGTCGCTTTAGCGGGCGTTGAACGTAGACGCGACAATGTCACCCTCCAGGATTTTCTTGCGGTGAGCCGTCTGGTTGATGGTTTCGGCGACGGCTTTGTTGGGATAAACGGCGACGATCTTCACATCGGCCAGATACTCGACCCGGGGCTGGAGCCGGAACAGGTACAACTTTTGACCGGTCGCAAGCCCGTCGTTCGACCCGATCGAGATTTCCATCATCTTATTGGCGGCGTCGACCTGGTTGACTCGTCCTTCCACCTGGGGGACCGCCGAGTTGGGGTCGGCTTCCTCGATCTTGTCGGCCGAGATCCCCTTGGATTGCAAGAACGCGATCGTCTTGGCCTTGAAGTTCCGGAGGTCCTTGGCGTTCTGCTCGGCGGTCGATTTTTCCCGCTCCAAGATCCGAATCCGGTCGGTCAGGTCGAGGTTCTGGGTGTTGAACTGGTTGGCCTGGTTCTGGGCCTTGGCGAGCGTTTCGGCCAAGGTATCGGTTTCCTCTTTGCGGGCGGTCGCCTCGGCCAGGGCGGTCCCGGCGTTCTTCTGGGCGGTCTCGAGCTGGCTCCTCGCGGCGGTCTCCTGGGCCTCGGCGTCTTCGACCTTCTTCGCGAGTTCCTTGATCCGATTCTCGCGCTCGGCCACCAGCTTCGTGTGCTCGGCCTTGGCGTTGGTGAGGCCCGCTTCCGCCGTCTTGGCCCGGTTGTCGGAATCGCCGACCTTGGTTTGCAGCTTGGCCAGTTCGGTCTTTTGCGTTTCGGATCGGGTCTTCCAGTTCGTCGCGGTGGTGAACACCACGGTCGAGACGCCGAGGAACACCAGCGAGAACGCCATGATCAGGATGACGAGGATCTTGCCGACGAACGTCATGGTCCCATCCCACCAATCAGTTTAAGGTCAGACGGCCGATCATCGACGGACCCGACTCGCCGCGTCGGGACGGAGGAAAGATGCTCGGACCGCGGTAAGTCAAAAAAATAGCTTGGCCGAGACGAGGCGAAGCTCAACTCGCCTTGACCAGGCGTTCCTTTCAAGATAACGCCCCGCGACTCGACCGGGCAAGTCCGTCGCCATTCGACTTTCGGGCGACCCAAGCTCAAGCCGAATTCGTCACCTCTCGGGAACTTGCCCTAAACCTACACCACGTCCGGGCAATGGACAAGCAAGGAAGTTTGGCGGGAATGGAGAATCTTGATCAAGTTTCGAGCCGAGGGCTTGACGATCCGGTCGGTAAGGTCCCTCGACCGGGATCATCGGAGGGTCGAGGGCGATTTGGCTTGATCCAGGACAGGAGCAAGAACCCGACCGTCGCCGCGAGCGCCGCCTGTCCGAGCCAGTCGCCCCACCGGGAGTAGAACGACGTCCGATCGTCGAGGGGAGTGACGGCGTCGAGGACGTCGACCGAGGTCTTCGGCCTCGAGTCGACGATCCGGCCGTTGCCGTCGATCATCGCCGACACCCCGGTGTTGACGGCCCTGGCCATCGGGACCCGGTTCTCGACGCATCGGAACGTGGCGACGGCCAGGTGCATCTCGTGCTCGGAGGTGTCGTGGAACCAGCCGTCGTTGGACAGGTTGACGAGCAGGTCGGGCTGCTTGCCGCCCGGGGCTTCGGCGAAGAACCGGCGCACGACGTGGGGCAAGGTGTCCTCGAAGCAGATCGCCGACGCGAGGCGGTATTCGCCCATCTCGAACCACGAGGGGCGATCGCCGAAGTCGAGGAATTTGGTCCGGGTTCCCTGGTAGGGGGTCAAAGCGGTCAGCCAGGGGAAGACGTCGATCAGGGGGACGTATTCGCCGAACGGGACCAGGTGCATCTTGTGGTAGGACTGGGTGTCGAGGCCGGGCTGGAAGAGGATGGCCGAGTTGTACCGCGAATGGCCCGACGACAGGAACTCGTAGGTCGAGGCGCCGATCATCATCGGGATGCGAATTCGACCCATCACCCGTTTGAACTCGTCGGCGTTCCGGTCGCGCTTCAAGGTCCAGTCGGCGGCGATCCCGTCGGGGTTGAGCGACTTGACCTGCTCTTCGAATTTCCGGGCTTCGAGTTCGGGGTCGATCACGACGTGGCCGAACGGATACGAGGTTTCCGGCCAGACGATCAGGTCGGGCCGGGGCTGATGGTCCGCCGCGCGGAGGACCATGTTGAGGTAAAGCTCGTAAAGCGCCTGCGGAGACTTCGTGAGGTCCGAGTTGTATTCCTGGACCTCGCCCGACTGGAGCATCGCCACCCGGGGGCCGGGCCGGAACTTCGCCGTTTGAATCCGGAACGAGCCATAGCCCAAGGTCGCCAACGCACCAACGACCACCAATCCCAAACGAACCCGACGCGACGTCGCCAATCGTCGCCAACCGATTTTGGGGATTGGGTTTAGAGCGGGATCAAACCCATAAAACCGAGGAGCCAACAACTCGGCGATCGTCGCGTTGACCAGCGCGATCAGGAAGCTCAACCCGAGCGATCCCGAGAAGTCGGCAATTTGAGTCCAGTAGATTTGGCGGTACTGGCTGTGCGCCAGGTAGTACCAGGGGAAGCCGGTCACGGCGTAGGCCCGGACATACTCCAGGGCCACCCAAAGTACCGGGGCGGCCACCGTGATCGGCCAGAGCAGCCGACGAGTCACCACCCGAGTCGCCCAAACGAACCCAATCCACCACGACGAGAGCGCCAGCGCCATCACCAGCCAGCCGAGCCAGGCGGTCTTGTCGATCACCAGGAGCCACTGCACGGCCAGGAGCCAGAAGGCGAACCCGCCGAGCCAGGCGGCGAGGTAGATCGACCTCCGAGGCTGGGCATCGCCCACCATCAGGAACAATGGGACCAGGGCGAACCACGCCGAGCCGTGCCACTCGGCGGGTGGGAACGACAACCAGAGCAGGGCGGCGGACACGAGCGAAAGCGACACCGGATGCCGCAAGAACCCGGGCACCTGGCCCGTCGAGGCGGGCTTGGTGAGGCCCTGGACGCCCGGAATGATCGGTTCGGCCATCGAAGTCGCCATGAACCTGCCCCTTTGAATCTCCGCGAACTCGATCCGACCGCACTTTATGCGGATCTCGAAAAATTTCCCACCCGCGATCACTTCGAGAATTGAGCCGAACAATTTTCGACTTCCTGGACAATTCAAGGGAACCGGAGCAACTTCACCGGGTCGTCGGCCAGGTAGTCGTGATCGCCCGAGGCGAACGCGGCGAAGCCGTCGGCCAGCGCGACGGTCCGGAGGTCGGCGGAACCGGCCCAGTCGAGGGGGAACACGCGATCGCCCTCGACGCGGACCGGATGATAGGTGGGGCGGTCGCCCCGGTGCTGGAAGTCCGCCCCGAGCCTGGCCGGTTCGACCGGGGCGGGGTTCGAGCCTCGCCCCGCCAGGGCGTCGAGCGCGGGGCGGACAAACAGGAGGAAGCCGACCACCGCGCCGGCGGGGTTGCCGGGGAGGCCGAAGACGAGCGTCCCCGGCCGGACCCCGGGCCGCTCGCTGATGCGCGGCGAGCCGACGCCAAACCAAATTGGCTTGCCCGGCTTGACGGCGACCTTGTGGAACACCGGCTCGACCCCCAAAGCCAACAAAGTGGCCGGCACCAAATCTTTCACCCCGGCCGACACCCCGCCGGTCACGATCAGGACGTCGTAGCGTTGCAACTCGGCCCCCAACGCCTCGGTCAAAGCGTCGGTTTGGTCGGGTACCGGGAAGGATGGGAGCATCCGGCCGGCCCCCGACCGCTCCGCCCAACTGTCCACAAGGGCGTTGAGCATCGGGCCGTTGCTGTCGCGGATCTGTCCTGGTCCCGGCACTCGACCGAGCCAGACCAGTTCATCCCCGGTCGAGACGACCGCGACGCTTGGTCGTGGATGAACCCGGACCGCTTTCCGCCCGGCGGAGGCGATCAAGCCGATCATCCGGGGTGTGATGATGGTCCCCGATTCGAGTAGGACATCCCCTTGGCGCATCTCACGCCCCCGGTCGAGGACAAACTGACCCGCGGGGACGGCAACCGAGGTATTGATTACGACTTGATTCGCGGCGAGGGGATCGGGCCGGGTCCGCTCGACTCTGATCACGGCGTCGGCCCCGGCGGGTAGAGGGGCGCCCGTCATGATCGAAATCCCCTCGCCCGGCTCGATTGCCCGCTCGCTCGTCTGCCCGGCACTGATCATGCCGACGACTTGCAAGCGCCGCTCGCCGGGGACAAGGAAGTCGCCCGAGCGGACCGCGAACCCATCCATCGTGGCCTTGGCGAATGGCGGCATGTCGATGTCGGCGGTAATGCCTTGGGCCAGCACCAACCCCACGGCCCGAGGGAGCGGCAGGAAGTGCGGCTCGCTCGGCTGGACTCGGCCTAGGACCGCGGCGACTGCCTCGTCCACCGTCAGGAGGCGGGAGTTGGTCATTGCTCGACGAAGTTTTTCAGGAGCTTGGTCCCTTCGAGCGTCAGGAAGCTCTCGGGGTGGTACTGGACCCCTTCGAGCTTGTACGAGTCGTGGCGGACGCCCATGATCTCGGCCTGGTCGGTCTGGGCCACGACCCGGATGTTGGCGGGCAAGGTGCCCGGCTCGATGATCAGGCTGTGGTATCGGGTGGCCTGGAACGGGTTGGTCATCCCCCGGTAGACCCCCTGGCCGTCGTGGAAGATCATCGAGGTCTTGCCGTGCATGATCCGGTCGGCCCGGACGATCCGGGCGCCGTAGGTCTGGCCGATGCACTGGTGGCCGAGGCAGACCCCGAGGACCGGGATCGAAGGGGCGAACCGCTCGATCGCCGCGCTTGAGATCCCCGCCTCGTTCGGCGTGCAAGGACCGGGCGAGACGATCAGGTGCGACGGGTCCTTGGCGGCGATCTCGTCGAGGGCGATCTCGTCGTTGCGGACGACGAGGATTTCGAGGTTCGGGTTGATCTCGCCGAGCCGCTGGACCAGGTTGTAGGTGAACGAGTCGTAGTTGTCGATCAGGACGATCATCGAAGGGGCACCCGTTATCCTGTCCAGCCTCTGGGATCGGGCCGATACCGCTTCCGCGACCGTTCCAATCCTACTTTACCCGATAACCGCGACGCTCGGAAGAGAATCGGTCGGCGAATGTCCGCCCAACTCGCGAAGCGCGGGTATCTTGGATCTGGTATCGATCTCGGCAAACTCGGACGTTGAACACGGAGGTGACGCGATGGTCTCCTTGATCGGCTCGGTGACTTTGTGGGTGGCGGTCGGCTCGACGACCGGGGTCTTCTTCAACCGGAACCCGAACAACGGCTTGCTCCCCCCCCAGCCGGGCTACGGGACCGGGTTCGCCAACGGCAACCCCGACGGCTACGGTTGGGTGGACATCGGCGATCGTCTCCCGCTCGGCCCGGACCGGACCCCGGACTACTTTTTCCGCCGCTACAACGTCGTCCCGGCCACCCAGATGTTCTTCCCGGGCTATTACAACCCGTACATCTCTCGCGGGCAGCGGTTCTTGCCGTATTCCGGTTGCGCGGGGGCGCACCCGATGGGGGGCCAGCCCAAGCAATCCGCCGAAGAACCCGTCCACCCCTACACGAGCACCCTGGGCAACACCCCACAGGTCAACCAGACGCCCGCCTTCACCGGCCGGGTCGAGGCGACCCCGGTCAACCCCGGCTCGACGGGCCTTCGCCCTTGATCGCTTCCGTCCCCATGCCGGACCTCTCAACCGCTCCGATCGCGGCAACGCGGCCGGAGCTATTCTTGGATTGCCTTGCTTGCCAAGATTATCGCCCTGCGACTAGGATGGAATTCGGATCGGTCACCAATGACCGGGCGGGTCGACTCGCCGGGGTTTCGGAACGGTCGAATCCGGTTTCTTGGAAAATTGATCGAACCTTCGGCCAATCCGCGACGTAGCGACCGCTAGGAAGCGTTTCTCGTGAAGATTCCCCGCTCGACCTCATTCTAATTAGTCACGCTTGGCTCGCGTTTCCAGGCCCTTCGACAAATCCACCCCCGATTTCGGTCCGGGGGTGGTTCCAGATCGGGAATCCTGGAAGCTCGGACGGGATCTTCGACAGAAGCGCGACCCGTCGGTCGCTCGGGATCTCGGCGAGTAGGTCGGCAGCCTGGCACCCCCGCCTGACGCTCCCGACCAGCTCGCCAGGGGTCTCTTCCACACGGGATGGGGTCCTTGGTGACAACCCCTCCTTTTCCTTCCATCGATCAAAAGGCACCTTCGTGATGAGCCGAGACGTCATTATTGAAACTCGGAACCTGACCAAGGTTTACCGCGACTTCTGGGGACGCCCCAAAGTCCAGGCGCTCAAGGCGCTCGACCTTCAAGTCCACCGAGGCGAGATTTTCGGCGTGCTCGGGCCTAACGGTTCGGGGAAGACCACGACGATCAAGCTCTTGCTCGGGCTCTTGTTCCCGACCGAGGGGGACGCCTTCATCTTCGGCGAGCCGACGACCAACGTCGCCAAGAACGAGCGGATCGGCTATCTCCCCGAGGAGTCGTACCTCTACAAGTTCCTGAACGCCGAGGAAACCCTCCACTTCTACGGCCGGTTGTTCAAGATCTCCAAGGCCGAGCGGACCAAGCGGGTCGGCCGCCTGATCGACATGGTCGGCCTCAACGCCGCCAAGCACCGCCAGCTCCGGGAATACTCCAAGGGGATGCAGCGGCGGATCGGCCTGGCCCAAGCCTTGATCAACAACCCCGAGCTGATCTTGCTCGACGAGCCGACCTCGGGCTTGGACCCGATCGGGACCGCCGAGATCAAGGATTTGATCCGCGACCTCAAGGCGCAAGGCAAGACGGTCGTCCTGTCGGGGCACTTGCTCGCCGACATGCAGGACATCTGCGACCGGATCGCCATCCTGCACCGGGGCGAACTCAAGGAGATGGGCAAGGTGTCCGACCTGCTCACCGTCCAGGACATCACCCAGATCAAGACGCGCGACCTGCCCGAGGCGGCGATCCAGGAGATCCAGGCCGTGATCAAGCGGCACGGCTCGGAGTTGCTCTCGGTCGACCACCCGACCACGACGCTCGAAGAGTTGTTCTTGCGGATCGTCCGCGAAAGCGACCTCCACCCGGGTCGTCGACGGGTCGGCGACAAGCCGGGCGACGCCGCGGCCATCCCGGTCTCGACCGCCGAAGCCGTCACCGCCGACCGGAACTGACCGGATTCGGGTCATCCCCTCGGACAACGCGCCGGGCAGGGGCCGGGTCATCCCGACCTTTCGCCCCTCCCTGGTGGTTCCTGATTCATCAACCTGATCTGTTTCCGGGACCTTCCCGCATCGCAAATCGCAGGATTGCAAATTGCAAAGCATTTCTCCCACTTCGCTTTGTTTGCAACCTGCAATTTGCGATCTGTCATGGTTTCCTTGAATCAGCAAGAGTGCTTGAACCACGATCCCACCCGCCGCGACTGGCTCGGCGGGCTGGGGTTCTCACCCGGCTTTGCTCGCAATCGATCGGTCGTTCATCACGATCATCCCGGTTCGGCGATCGAGGATCACCCAAGATGCCACAAGTTTCTTCGATCCCGGGGCTGCCCGCGTGGCTGGTCCCCGCCTTGAAATGGTTGTTCGTGCTCGGAGAGCCGGGGGTCTCGACCAACGACGTCTTCGGCGGGTTCATCACCTGGCTGAAGGTCGTCGGGTTGTTCGCCTTCATCGGCTGGCTGCTGTCGTGGGTCGTCGCGGCGTTCCGGACTCGGGAAAAAGCCAAGGCCGACGCGCTCGACATCGCCGCCGCGGCCGCCCTGCTCGGGAGCCTCCTGGCCGTCGTCTTGAACGTCCTGCAAACCACCGGCCAGCTCAAGTTGCTCCCCTTCCGAGGGGTTACGGTCCCGACGATCATCGCCCTGGTTTGCGGGGCGGTGATCCTGGTTTGGACCGAGCGGGCGCTCTGGACCTCGATCCGCCGGATCGGCCGAGGCTCCGACGCCTTCGTCCTCGCGGGTATCCACCTGGCGATCCTGCTCGGCCTGGTCGTCGCGGGGGTCATCTCGGCTTCGACCAGTTCGACCGACGGCAAGACCTTCGGTCGACTGAACATCCCGGCGACGCTCTCGCAGGGGGTCCGCCTCGGCGCGACCTACATGGGGTTCGTGGTCCTGTTCAAGGTCCTCTGGCTCCTGATCCCCGAGGTCTTCGCCATGCGAGGCCGGAGGCTCTACGCCATCGCCAAGCAGAGCGTCACCGAGGCCACCCGTCGGATGTGGGCGCCTTGGGTCGTCATCGTCCTGTTCGCCGTGATCCTGGCGTTCACCCACTGGTTCTTGCCCGCTTCGCAGCAAAGGCCGGCGGAACTGGGGCGGATCTACGTCGGGACGTTGACGTTGCTTTGCATGCTCCTGCTCACCGTCATGGTCACGGTCCTGGCCCCCTTGAGCCTGCCGCAAGACATCCAGATGCAGACGATCTACACCGTGGTTTCCAAGCCGGTCCGTCGGCTGGAATTGATCCTCGGGCGGATCTTCGGCTACATGGCGATCGTCACGGCGCTGACGCTCCTCTTCGGCGGGATCAGCCTGCTCTACCTGAGCCGGAACATCGGCGGGACGATCACCGAGATCGAGGCCCAGGCGTCGAAGATCCAGGAAACCGACCCCGACCGAGCCCGGGTCCTCACCGAGCAGGCCGACCAATTGCGGACCCGGATGTCGGCGCGGTTGCCGGTCAAGGGGTCGCTGACGTTCATGGATTCGAGGGGGACCCCGCAGATCAAGGGGATCGACGTCGGCCAGGAGTTGGAGTTCCGGTCGCACATCGAAGGCGCGACCGAGGCGGCGGCGATCTGGACCTTCGGCGGCGCCGTGCCCGACCCGTTCGACCCCAAGCTCCGGCTCAACCGGCAGATCCCGGTCGAGTCGCTCTTGAAGCCCGGGACGATCGAGGCGATCGAGAACCAGGCCGCGCTCTTGCAGTACAGCATCAACGTCGGAGAGCGACGGTCGAAGGAACCCAACGTCTCGGCCGCTGAAGGCGCGAGGATCGCCACCGAGACCACCCAGGCCGCCTCGCAGATCCAGCAACTCCGCGCCGAGTCGCAGAAGTTGACGGCCCAGTTCGACGACCTGTTCGCCAAGGCCAAGGTCGCCGACGCCGAGAAGAAGCCCGAGGTCGCCGACGACCTCCGACGCCAGGCCGCGGCCTTGCACTCGAAGCCGATCCCGATGGAGATGACCTTCACCATCTACCGGACCACCAAGGGGCGGGTCGGCGAGCCGGTCTTCGCCGAGATCGAGGTCGAGAACCCCCTGACGAATACCCCCAAGTTTCGGACGACCTTCCCGATCCGCGAATACTACACGAACAAGCGGAACCTGCCGTCGTCGTACTTGGTGGGCTCGCTCGGCAATCTGAAAGTGACGATTCGCTGCAAGAGCCCGACCCAGTATCTGGGGATGGCCGAGAGCGACTTCTACCTCCTGGCCGACGCGGGGGACTTCGGGACCAACTTCTTCAAGGGGCTCCTGGGAATCTGGCTCCAGGCCAGCGTGCTCACCACCATCGGCGTCTTCGCCGGGACGTTCCTCAGCTGGCCGGTCGCGCTCTTGTTCACGATCGCGTTCTTCGTCGCCGGGCACGCGGCGTTCGCCGTCTTGCGCGACTTCTTCTTGCAAACGGTGGTCGGCGGCGGCCCGTTCGAGTCGCTGATCCGCTTGCTCACCCACGACAACCAGATGACCGAGCTTGCCGGGACGCCCGGCGTGGTGGTCGCCAAGACCCTCGACGCGGTGGTCATGCCGGTGATGTCGAGGATGGTCTACCTGATCCCCAACCTCGCGTCGCTCGACGTCAGCAACACCGTCGCCGAGGGGTTCGCCGTGACCGGCGCCTTGGTCCTGCAAAACTCCCTGATCGCTTTGGCCTACGTCGTCCCGTTCTCCATCTTCGGCTACTTCATCCTCAAGAATCGAGAGGTGGCGGCTTGAGTTACCTCAGCAACCAGCAGCGCAAGATCGTCTTCGCCGTGGGGATTCTCCTCTTGTTCGCCGGGATGTACCCGTACAAGGAGTTCCTCAAGGCCGAAGCCGAGAAGAAAGACCTCGGCGAGGCGACGATCGGCGAGGTCGACACCGGGAGCTTCGTGCTCAAGCTGTTCCTCCTCGGCGGCTTCCGGGGGATGGCCGCCAACGTCCTCTGGACCCGGGCCATCGACTTCCAGAAGGTCCAGGAGTGGGACCGCCTGAAGGTGACGGTCGACATGATCACCAAGCTCCAGCCGCACTTCCTGGCGATCTGGACCTTCCAGAGCTGGAACCTGACCTACAACGTCTCGGTCGAGTGGGACGCCCCCGAAGACAAGTATGAGTGGATCAAGCGCGGGATCAAGTTCGTCCAGGACGGCGTGAACAAGAACCAGAAGTCGCCCGACCTGATCTGGGACACCGCCTGGTACTACTACCACAAGCTCGGCTTCTCCGACGAGTCGATCATCCTCCGCCGCCTCTTCCGCGACGACGAGGACGAGAGCTTCAAGCGAAGCCCGATCGAAGGCAACACGATCTACCACGACAACTTCCAACTCGGCCACGACTGGTTCACCAAGGCCGTCCGCCTGGTCGACCAGGGCGAGGAGCGCCAGGGGGTCGGTTCGTCGGAGTCTTTGACCGAGTTCGTCGACGCCCCCCAGCAGCGGAAAGGCCGCCCCGGCGACTTGCCGTTCCGGTCGATGCCCGCGCACGCCCAGACCCGGTACGCCATCGGCCTCGAAAAAGAGAGCATCAAGGGTGTGGAAGCCACCTTCGGCCCCCGGGCGATGACCCAGTGGCAGAAGTCGCTCGACGAGTGGGTCGCCTTCGGCAAGTACATCTGGGATTCCCCCGTGCAGATCCCGGTCGACGGCAAGCGGATCACCCAGAAGATCCGCCTCGAAGACAACGCCAAGACCGGGGCCTCGACCTACGACAAGCTCCTCAACGACTACCCGAACGCCAGCGCCGAGGGGAAAAAAGCACTCCTCGAAAACCAGCAATACTGGTCGGAACGCTGGGCCGACCAGATGAACTTCCCCTACTGGAAAGACCGGAGCATGGCCGAGATGGAACCCGACGGGACCAAGGCCCGCCGCCTATTCTACGAGGGGACCAAGGCGTACAAGTCGGCCGACTTCCCGGTCGCCGTCGAGAAGTTCCGCGAAGGCTTGGGGGTCTGGAAAGAGTTGCTCGACCGCCACCAGTGGTACCGGACCGACGACCTGAACAAGAAGGATACCGGCCTGATCATGAAGCGGTACGCCCGAGCTTGCCAGCAGTCGCAGGTCGACCTGCCCAAGGACGCGCCCTTCCAGGACCTCCTCAAAGCCTACGAGGGCGACGTGAGCAAGGACCCGTTCGACGCCCTGGAAATGCTCGACAACACGTCGAGGAACTCGGGAGCGAAGCCCAAGGCCCGCTGATCGAGTCGGGTTGGTCATTCATCGTCGAAAAACGACCGAAGGGCAAACCATCATCCGGTTCGCCCTTCGGTCGTTTCGGGTTGCGAGTCTTGGTCTTACTGAGTTCACTAGCCTAAGCTGCGCGGCGAAACCACAAGACCATGCCCGAGATCAAAGCGGCCACGCCGATCATGAGGCCACTCATCATCAGGAGGTTTGAGTTGTCGGTGACAGGTTCGACGCGGATCGGATCGTTGACGACGGCTGTTAGCGTGGTCGGTCGGACCTTCGGCTCGATGACCTTCCCGGCAACGTTATCAAACACGATCGCCCGATCATCGATCTCGCGCCAGAAGGCGGTCGGGGGGTAGGATTTGCCGAACTCGACTTTCTGAATGGTGATCTCCCTGGTCGACTCTTGGCCTCCGCCCCCCACGACGTCCGTTTGGTAGTCGACCATCCGCGACTTGATCGGGATGTTCCTCCCCTGGATCGTCTCGACCGTGGTGGCCGTCCAGGACCAGAAGGGTTTGTCTACGAGTCGATCCGCCCCAGCCTTGTAGAAGATCAATTTGGCGGGCAAGATGCCATCCTCGGCGAGGTGGAGCACCAGGTCCTGGCGGACTTGGCCCCACATCAGGTTCTTGAACAGGAAGACGTGGTGCGGCTTGCCGGAGGCTTGCTCGATTCCCAGGTAGATTGATCCCGGCAAGGCTTCATGGAGAGGGGTCTTGTCGAGGAAGTAGTAGCAGAGAGGGCTCGGGCGCGCCGAACCGCCGTATGTCACCTCGTCGTCGAACGAAGGACCGATGGTGATCGTTTCCGGGACGCCCGGATCATCCGTGCGGTACCTGAACGTCGAGTGGCGCCTCCCATCGCTGTAGGCCGCCCTGTGGGCCATCGGTTTGCCCGCCAGGTCCTTCGCGGAGAACTCGACGAACCGCTGCCACGCGGGCGTTTCGATGTAATGGGTCTCGGTCCATCCGCACTGTTGTATCCCTTTAGGTAGGTTGGGGATGGGGGGCTGATCCTCGGTCACAACCAACTCGATGGGACTGAGGCTCGCCCACTCGCGGGCAAGTCGAGCGGCCTGATCGATGCGCACGTCCGACATGGATCGTTTCCTTCCGTGTCCCGGACCTTCCTGATCTCGGCCCGCCCCGGAGCGGGGCGATCACCGGCGTTGGAATCGACGAGGGTGGGTGGGATGGGACGATCCCTGAAAACGGTTCGCACCCACCCGATCGGAGTGCCACGGCGGGAAATTTCTCGGCGTTCCGCTGGCCCGCGAGTTGCGCTTCGATCCTCCTTGCTGTTAATTAGTCCTAGTCGTGCACCAATTATCGGCCTGCCCGGAGACTCCGATGTACGCACTGGTGATACATCGGTAGACATCGCCGCAACTCCTCGCCTGGATGGCCGCGCAGGACGGGATGGGACTTCCCAACGCACCGGCATCACCACAAGCGCCGGTCTGAAAGCCGGTCGGCGAGGTATTGACAGTGTACACCGAGGGATTACCGGGGATCGTGGTGCTGCAAGTGGGGCAAGTGCTCACGCCGGGGAAACATTTGGAATTGGGCACGGGAGGAATGAACGTTCCCCCCGACTGCGCCATCGCGTCGCGGTGCAGCGACAGGCCGACCGTGGTACCGACGCAAACGACCGCGACGAGGAAACGACGAACCGCAGAGGACACGAACATGGGTACGCTCCTGAACTAGAAGTGGGACAAGGTGGCGAGGCAACGTTCACGGGCTTTCGGTGGTCAGGTCGCCGCCGGCCCTCGTGCCGTGGGCGTGCCAGACCGGGGGACTGATCGACGACGCGAACCAACGGACCGAGCCGTCGGCGAGGGCGGCGTTGACGCCGCCCGGATGGTAGCTCCGCGCCGTGAACAGGCCTAGGCCGTTGAGGCTTGTAATGCCGCAGTCGGGGATCGGGCTGTTGGGCGGCACGGTCGCTTGGAACTCCGTGTAGTATTTCCCGTAGAATAACCAGGTCCGCCCGGCATCGTGCCCGACGTTGGCGGCGTCCGCCAGGCTCGCGCAGGACTGGGGCCACTGGGTGGTCAGTTCGGGGACGGGCTGGTCCCATTCGATCCAGTCCGCATGGGGGTCGAAACCGCCGGCGGCATCGGGGCTGATGTTCTTCTCGGCGAACGCGAGCGTGTTGGACAGGCCGTCGGTGATCGCCGCCGGGCGAACCGACCACCCGAAAGCCCCGTTGTAGTTCTCGGGAAGGGTGCTCAAGACGAAGGGCTCAACGACATCCAGCGTGCCAACGCAGGCGCGGTAGTTCGTCGCGCCGAGGGGGGTCGTCTGGCCGGCAGGGTCGGTGGGGCACAGCAGGCTCGCCACCCGGCACGATGCCGCCGTCGTGTTCTCGGCGTGCAGCGAGCTGATCCTGAACTCGGGAAACCGGGATGGGACCGCAAAATTGATCGCGTTGTACACGTCCGCTCGTTCCAGGTAAGGGAGCATCGCGCTTTGCGGCGAATAAATGCCGAAGTCCTGGATCAGTACAAATGTCGGCAGGCTGTCCCAGACTCCGATGTAGTCGTGGAGTGCCAGGCCGAGTTGGCGAAGGTTGTTGACGCACGCGACGCGGCGGGCCGCTTCGCGGGCGGCCTGGACCGCCGGGAGGAGGAGACCGATCAGGATCGCCGCGACCCCGATGACGACCAAAAGTTCGATCAGGGTGAGGCCGCGCCTCGGTCGGTGATTGTCGAGCTTCCGAATCATGGTTTGGCCCTCCGTGCCATGACGGCGACAACGGCGGATTCGCCGGTGATCGACGGAATCCGTACGGTGACTTTTCCCATCATCTCGGCCGAGCCGACCGGGAGTTGACCAACGACCCGAGACTTGGCGACACCCCCGTTCGCCGTGATCGGTTCGACGCGCCAAGGTTGTTCCGCCTCGACCCGATATTGATCGATGGGAACCGAATCAGGTTCGTTCGTGAGGACCAAGAATTCGGCCGATGACTCCGGCCCTCCCTCGTTGGAAAGCTCGACCCACGCCGGAACCGCCCTGATCCGCGATCGGATCTCGGCGTAAACTTTCAAATCGGTGACGTGCTCCGCGAACCACGGATCGACGACCGAAACCATCCCGGCAATCCGACTCTCGATTGGCGGTTCGGCGAAGGACACGTTGTAGACGTGGGTCCGCACCACGCTGCCGGGCGTGATGTAGGGTCGAGCTTGGGATGAGACCTTCTCGACCACGAGTCCGGGAGGAGTCACCCGGAAGGAGGGTTCCCGCTCGGCGGAATCGAGTTCGATCATCCGGACGGTGAATCGCCGGGTTTCCCCCGCTAGGGCGAGGTTGGCACGCTCGACGTTGAGGAACGCGAGTTCACCGGTGGCGTCAAGCAGGAAGGGGGGCGTTCGCGAGCCGAGCATTCTCAACCGGAGGTCGACCGACGGTGTAGCGGCGGAGTCGGTGTGCACGGTGATCGGAATTGTCCGGTCGCCGATGGGAAAGGGGCTGCCTTCGACGTCGAGAGTGATGGATTGACCCGGACCGATGACCGTCGCGCTCGGGACGGGCTTGGCGCAGCCGCACCCACTTCCGACCGATAGGATGTTGACGAGCCGACCGCCAGAGTTCATCAGCCGAAACTTCGCCTTGGCTTGAGCCAGTGGCTGTCCGAGTTCGACGATCGGGCTTTGCCAGACGATCATCGGTTCGTCCGCGACCAACTGGCCCGGCAAGGAAGAAGGTCGATTCATCCAGCCGATGACGGCCAGGATCACTCCAACCGCGGCGATCGTTGCGACCAGAATGGCTCTAATTCGCACCTTACACCTCAATCCGAGAACTGGGTCAGATTCGGTAGGCTCACGATGGTCAACCTGCGGTCCTTTTGACAAGTATGTCTTTGGAAAAATTATTTACTTTTGTGAGGTTTCCGATCTCAAAGCGCGGTTCGAAAACAACTTGCGACTTTGGAAATCGGGAATCTTTCAACGACCGTTTGCTCGCTCACCGAGAGCGACGACCCTCGCCTTATAAATCTCCGCTTTCGAAATCCCGGTGCTTGGTCCATCGAGGCCGTTTCGCCTAACATGAACAGGAACGGACGCTGATCCCGCCGAAACTCGGCCCCTCGATCGAGACCCTCCTGATGAGCACGGTAACTCCCTCCATCCAGACGATCCGGGTCGGGCATAGCCCCGACTCCGACGACGCCTTCATGTTCTACGCCTTGACCCACGACAAGCTCGGCACCGGCCATTTCCGGTTCGTCCACCAGCTCGAAGACATCGAGACTTTGAACCGCAGGGCCTTGCAGGGGGAGCTTGAGGTTTCGGCGATCAGCATCCACGCCTTCGCCTACCTCGCCGACCGCTACGCCTTGCTCGCCTCGGGGTGCAGCATGGGCGACAATTATGGCCCCAAGCTGATCGCCCGCGAGCCGATGAAGCTCGACGACCTCGAGGGGAAGACGATCGCCATCCCCGGCAAGATGACCACGGCTTACCTGACGTTGCAGCTTTGCCTGGGCAAAGACGTCGAGGTCGAGGTGATGCCGTTCGACCAGATCCTGCCCGCCGTGGCCGAGGGTCGCGCCGAGGTCGGCCTGATCATCCACGAAGGGCAGTTGTTCTATCAGGACAAGGGGTTGCACCAGATCGTCGACCTCGGCCAGTGGTGGCAAGCCAAGACCGGCCTCCCGCTCCCGCTCGGCGGCAACGTCGTCCGCAAGGACCTGGGAGAAGCGACCGTCAACGAGGTGGCCCGCCTGATCAAGGGGAGCATCGAGTACGCCTTGGGCCACCGCCAGGAAGCCCTCGACTATGCCCTGAACTATGCCCGAGACCTCGACCCCGGCCTCGCCGACCGCTTCGTCGGGATGTATGTCAACGAGTGGACCGTCGACTATGGCCCCCGAGGCCGAGAAGCCGTCCGACTCCTCCTCCAAGAAGCCGCCAAGGCCGGCCTGACCCCTCCGGTCGACGTCGAGTTCGTCGGCTGACCCGCTCAACAACGATTGAGATCGAAGTTTATGCTTCAACAACTTGGTTGCCACCCAGCCTTGATGCCCCGAGGTCTACCCGCTCGGTTGCGAATTTGGTTATGATGGGATCTGAGATTTGTCGGGTCGCGGAAGGAATGATCGTATCGTTCGGTTTTGGAGAGGTCGCAGCGCATGGCCAATAGCTTTCAGTCGTTGAGCGACCTCGTCGTCGACGGTCGGACCTATCGCATCTTCAAGCTCGATGCCTTGAAATCGGTCGGGGCCGACCTCGACCGCTTGCCGTTCTCGCTCAAGATCCTCCTCGAAAACTTGCTGAGGAACGAGGACGACCTCACCGTCACCCGCGACGACATCCTCGGCCTCGCCGAGTGGGACGCGAAGGCGATCCCCAGCCGAGAGATCGCGTTCCGCCCCAGCCGGGTCTTGTTGCAAGACTTCACCGGCGTCCCCGCCGTGGTCGACCTCGCCGCGATGCGCGACGCCATGAAGAGGATGGGGGGCGACCCCAAGAAGATCAACCCGCTCCAGCCCGTCGAACTGGTGATCGACCACTCGGTCCAGGTCGACGAGGCGGGCACCCCGGGTTCGTTCTCCACCAACGCCGAGCTCGAGTTCAACCGGAACCGCGAGCGTTACGCCTTCCTCCGCTGGGGCCAGGACGGTTTCGGCAACTTCCGGGTCGTGCCGCCCGACACCGGGATCGTCCACCAGGTCAACCTCGAATACCTCGCCCGGGTCGTCTTCACCTCGACCGACGTCGAAGCCAAAGTCAACGGCGGTCAGGACGGGAACGGCAACGGGAACGTCGCCGAAGAAGTCCCGATCGCCTACCCCGACACCTTGGTCGGGACCGACTCGCACACGACGATGATCAACGGCCTGGGCGTGCTCGGCTGGGGCGTCGGCGGGATCGAGGCCGAGGCGGCGATGCTCGGCCAGCCGGTCTCGATGCTCGTCCCGCAGGTGGTTGGCTTCAAGTTCACCGGCGAGCTTTCCGAGGGGGCCACCGCGACCGACCTCGTCCTGACCGTCACCGAGCAGCTTCGCCGCAAAGGCGTGGTCGGCAAGTTCGTCGAGTTCTTCGGCGACGGCCTGGCCAAGCTCCCCCTGGCCGACCGCGCGACCATCGCCAACATGGCCCCCGAATACGGCGCGACCTGCGGGATCTTC
>JAABUX010003567.1_pt1 | contig 20494 bp, 10 predicted proteins | sample 5561851 | NCBI WGS metagenome assembly JAABUX01 (sample SAMN10711883, study PRJNA513361) | rock metagenome | isolation source: Antarctica rocks | place: Antarctica: Victoria Land, Richard Nunatak red sandstone | collected 2016-01-03 | reverse complement strand
GGAGATTCAGCTCTTTGTCAACGGGCTTCACACCGCAGGGAGTGCCGCTCCCCGCCGCATGCCGTTCAACCCTCTTGTCACTGTTCAAACAAGGCTCTTTATGAGCAACACCTTTCATCGTTAGTAGGCGCACCTGAAGAGCTATAGCAACGAGTAAACGTTACGATGTACGGAGGGAGCAATCGACGAGGCGCGCGGCGATCCTCTACTTGACGCGCTCGACGATGCGATGCTCACTCCACTCGTGCGGGATGCCCTCCACCACGAGACAGCCGAGATTATCGAGCGGCAGTGGTCGTCCATTGCCTATGACATGTATCCCCCTGGGCAGACTCTTGTACGCTTCACCGGGACGGCTGTTGTCGCCGGAAAAGCGCTCCCGTGGTCGATCGTGCTGAAGAGGACATAGCCCCCGCGAGAGCCTGGCAGGGCGAGCGATGAGGGGTGGAAACGCGAGGCGCTGGCCTATCGCTCCGGGCTGCTCGCGGATATCCCAGGTCCATTGACTGCGGCACGCCCTTGCCGTGAGCGAGGACGCCGATGGGGCCACCTGGCTGTGGCTTGAGGATGTCGTCGATCACTTCGGTGGCGTGTGGCCGCTGGAGTAGTACGGGCGGGCGGTGTGTCCACCTTGGGCGGTTCAACGGCGCATACCTCGCCAGTCGTCCCCTCCCCATCGTCCCCTGGCTGCTGCCCAACTGGGCGGAGCTCAATAGCCAACCGGCGAAGATCGCCGAGGCCCTGTCCCACATCGACGCGCTCGCGTCCGATGAGCGCGTACGCCGCGCCTTTCCCGTCCCGATTGCGGACCTCGCGCCACGGCTGCTGCGCGATCAACCCACCTTCGTCGGGGCCTTGGCCCGCTTGCCACGGACGCTCTGCCACCACGACGCGTCACAGGCGAACCTCTTCGCCCATCGGAACGCCGACGGGCTGATGGAGACGGTCGCCATCGACTGGGAATACGTCGGGTCTGGGGCGGTCGGCGCGGAGATCGCCACCCTCGTCTTCGGGACGATGCGGCGGGGCACGTTCCCGGCGGAGCACGCGGCCGACCTCGATCGGAACGTCTTCGCCGGCTACCTTCGAGGATTGCGCGACGCGGGGTGGCGGGGCGATCCCGACTCGGTGCGCCTGGGCTACACCTCGGCCGTGGCGCTACGCTGGTCCCTGCTATACACGACGCTGCGCGCGCTGACGGACGACGAGGCGCGATCGCGGATCGCGCGCATGTTGAAGGCGCCGGAAGAGCAAGCCGTCCGGCAGTTCATCCTCCTGAGCGTGTTCCTGCTCAATTGCGCCGACGAAGCACGCGGGTTGGCGCGTCGCCGCGCCCCAATCCTATGAGCCTACATCCTCTCGGGCGCGGGGCTGGACATGCGCCGGGTCACGAGCGAGATCATCGCTTAATCCTCCTTGTCTTCGTCCTCGGTGATCTGCCGCGCCATCGTGCGGCGCCCTATCGCCGTCGCCAGGTACAACCGCTCGCTGGACGACAACAAATCCGGCACTAGCAACAAGGGCGGCGAGCTGGGGCCTATTGGTCTACCGACATGGTCGCCGTATTCCACCCGCTAACTTCCAGGCGCTGCTCTGCAGCTGGAACGTCATCCCACTCTGCGGTTATGGTAACACTCTCGCCGGGCAGGAGCACGAAGTCGTTGTCGTCGACGTAGAGGTAGCTGCCGGCATCGAGCGGTCGCGCGTCCTCTATGCGAACTAATAGGGCCGCGTGCGCCCCCGTATTCTCTATCCGCACGTCCCAGCGGTCGCCCGCATCGTCCTTGTCCGTGCGCACGTCCAGGGTTGTCGCGGGCACGCGCAGCAGCGGCACGAGGTCGTCTGTCTTGCTGAAAAGGTAACGGTTGCGCGAGAACTCCGCCCCGTCCGCGCCTGACAGCGACAGGTCCAGCAGGAAGACATCGTCCGAGACGTCGGCGAGGGGGCAGGCGAGCGCGGCCAGGCGGCTGGCGCCGTTGGCGGCCACGCGGGCGGGCGTGACCTGCTCGTGGTACACTGCGCCGCTCGCACCGACCAGCCGCGCGCGTAGCGTGGCCTCGTCAGGTGCTTGCTCTTGGGCGTTGTTTGCCCACAACTCGGCCTCGAACTGGTCCCGGCCGCCCCACGCCTGCGTGGTGACGCGCGCCGTGACGTGGACCGGCGCGTAGGCCCGTGCCACGGCATAGTAGGCCGCCTTCGGCCTGGCCCAGTAGTCGACCGCCGAGGTGCACGAGGCGTTGGGGTAGGGCTCGTTGAGTTGCCAGGGGATCGACCCGCTGTTGCGGTAGGCGCGCCGCCGGTTGGCCTCCACGGCGTAGCGCATCCCCTCGGCCTGCAGGAACTGGCTCGCGCGGATCGTCGTCTCGATGTCGGGCAGGTTGCCGAAGACCCGCCGCAGCAGGTCCGCGTTGAGCCACCACGACGACGGATGGACCCACAAGGGGTTGTCGCGGCTCACCGGCCACTGATGCTCAGGGGCGATGTAGCGATCCAGCGCCGCGCGGTTGGTGAGGCCCTCGGCCCCGAACTCGCTGTGGAACAGGGACGTGCCCTCGTTGTACAGGGTGTACTGCTCCGTCAGCCCTTGGTGCTCCCACGGGCCGTGCACGTCGTGCAGGCCTAGTAGGTCGCGCGCGATGCTCTCCAGGCTGTTGCCGAACTCGCGGCCCGACGGCGAGGTCGGGAGCCAGCGCCGGTCGGGGTCGAGGCGCCGCACGGCGTCGTGCAGCGCGGCAAGCACCGGCTGGCTCCCGTCGAGCGGCCGCCGGTCCTCGTCCTGCAGCTCGTTGCCGCCACACCATAGGACGAACGAAGGGTGGTTGCGCTTGCGCGGGATGATCTCCTCCGCCTGCTCCGTCATGTAGGCCACGTAGCGCGGGTCGTCCGAGGGCATGTTGTCGAAGCCGGAGCTCGACAGCGTGAACTCTTGCCACACCATGATACCATGGCGGTCGCACAGGTCGTAGAACGCCTCCGTCTCGATCAGGCCGCCGCCCCACACGCGCAGGAGCGTGACGTTGGCCCGGCGGGCCAGCGCGAGCAGCCGCTCCAGCTTCGCCGGGCGCGGCACGCCGTACAGCACGTCGAGCGGGACCCAATTCCAGCCCATGGCATAGATCTTCTTGCCGTTGACCACGAAGGTATAGGGGAGGGCGGTCTCGTCCGTCGTGCTGTTGGCTACGAGCTCGACCGACCGGACGCCGAACGGCACAAGGCGCTCGTCGGAAGGCATACTACCTTCCTCCGCACCGGCCACGGCGCCGGACCGGTCGAGCACGCGCGCCACCACCTCGTACAACGGGCGGTCACCGTGGGGATCGGGGCCATGCCCGTTGGGCCACCACAGCCGCAGCCCGTCGATATGCAGGCACACGTTGAGGCTTGTCTCGCCCGGTGCCAGGGCGTGGCGCGACACCACGCGGTCGACCGTTTCGCCGGCGAAGCGCAGTGCGGTCTCGACCTCGACCGTGGCGTAGATCGTCGAGGAGAGCCTGGTCGAGACCGAAACGTCGGCGGAGGCGCGGTCCACCGCCAGCCGCGGGCGGACGAAGACGTCCTCGATGCGCACCGGGCCGGTGACGTCGAGGCGAACGTCTTGCCAGATGCCGGCGTGAATCATGCGCGGGCAGAAGTCCCAGCCATAGGTCATGCGGGGCTTGTCGGAGCGCACGAGGCTGGTGCTGCCGAGCTGCGACTGGTTGAGCGGCGCCGGCTCGAAGACGACGGCGAGCGCGTTGTCTTCCCCGTAGCGCAGCACATCGCTGACCTCGAAGACGGCGGGCGTAAATGGTCCCCGGTGATGGCCGATCTCCGTACCGTGTAGGAAGATGCGCGCGTCATAGTCGAGCCCCTCAAGACGGAGCTGGATGCGCCGCCCCTTGTACTTGGGGTCAACCCAGAAGGTGCGCTTATAGATCCACGTGCGGGCCGGGACCCACTCGACGAGCAGGCTGTTGCGCTCAAAGTACGGGTCGGGGATCACGCCGTTGCGCCACAGGTCGTTGTGGACGCTGCCGGGGACGACGGCGGGCATCCAGCCGCGCCTGTCCTGGCTGTTGGGCTGGACCGGCTCGCGCCAGATCCACTCCCCGCCCAGGTACCCCTTGAAAATCCAGCCGTCGCCGCCAAGGTCAATACGCATGCGTCACTCCATCCACTCGATCAAGTCTGTTTCGGTCACGGGGAGCGCCGGGTCGGCCGGGACGCGGAACGTTTTGATCTCGCACGGGGCGAACTGTGCCGCGATGGTCCTGTCCCACAGCGGCAGCCGGATCGTCGCCGCCGTCGCCACTCGGTCCGTCTCGTGGCAGCGCACGATCGTGTCGTCGTTGTCCTCGGCTTTTTTTACGACGTCGACGACGATGTTGCCTTGCTCGACGTGGATAGATGAGCAGCGGGCGGGGAGCGGCCCGGGGTGGTACGTTTCGATCACGGCGACCGGGCGCGCGTTGAGCTCGGCCGCGCGGCGCGCGGTCCTCGCCCCCTCCCAGCCGCCCTGATGGGGGAGCAGGGTGTAGGTGAAGCTCTGCAGCCCCTGGTCGATGAAGGCGTAGCGCTCGTCAGGGCGCGGCACAAAGGGCGTATGGTGGGCATAGATCGGGCTGCGCAGCACGGTCAGGCCCAGCGTATCGCCGAGCACGTCGAAGCTATATTTGCCGTCGTTGAGCAGGCTTAGCCCATAGAGGTCACCGAGCCCGCGTGCGACCCCGGTCAGGTCGACCCAGCCCTGGCCCGGCTCCTCCTCGCCGTTGGTCGGCCGCTCGATGTGCCCATAGGGGATCTCATAGGTGGCGGTCATGGCATGGGACAGGTTGAGCGGGAAGCGCAGCTTGAGCATCTTGAACTGCTCACGCCAGTCTACCGTGACGCGGACCTCGATCGCGTCGAGTTCGTCGTACAGCGCGATGTCTTGCACGAGGAGGGAGTCGCCATAGACGCTCTCGACGCGGATGACCGAGCGGACGGGGCCGCGCTCGATCCGCTTGACCGAGCGGGCGGAGAACAGGCCGGCCACTTTATTGAAGCTCCATACGTTGTGGCCCCACGTATCACTGGGATCGTCGATCACGACCGGCTGCGCCCCCATGCCGCGAAAGACGTCGAAGCCCAGGCGCTTGTCGCGGAGGCGCGCAATGTAGCCCGTCGCGGGGTCAACCTCCACCAGGAAGCGCTCGTTCTCCAGCGTGTGATCCTCCTCCACACTCGCCTCAGCTGCGGGGCCTCCGGACGCCGGCGCGGCGGAGGTGATTTGGGTGGCGCTGACGGTGGCGGGGGGCGGCGGCGCGTCGACGCGGTAAACGCGGTAGCCGAGCGCGGGCAGGTGGGCCACGAAGCACACGCGGTTGCGCCCGCCGCTGACCGTAGCGAGCGAGCGCACGCGTTGCAGCGCGACGGGCACCCCTTCGTCGTCGATGAGGGCCGGGTCGAGCGGGAGCCGGCCGAGCTCGAGCTCGACGGGGACTGCGGACGGCCAGGCATGCGGGTTGAAGACGACGATAGGCCGCGTCGCCTCGTCGCGCTTGATGCCAATGCGCCAGGAGATCGCCTGCGCCGCGTCGTTGAGGGCGCGCGCCGCGATGGTCAGGGCCTCGCCGTACAGGTCGCGCGCGTCCTCGTACGCCGGCTCGATGCTCGTGCCGGCCATGATGTCGTGGAACTGGTTGAACAGGATGTCTTTCCAGGCGCGCGCGAGGTCGGCCGGATAGGGCTGCCCGGTCAGGCGCGCCGCGAGGACAGAGAACTTCTCCGCCGTGATCAGCAGGTTCTCGGCCCGGCGGTTCCAGCGTTTGACGCCGGAGTGGACGGCGTAGCAGCCGCTGGCGTGGTGCTGAAACTCGTCGTGGACGACCGGGATGGGCAGATCCTGGGCCAGGACGCGCGCGGCGTAGCGGGCCGGCGTGCTGAACAGGAGCATCGGCAAGGCGGGGTCGCGATCTAGGGCGCGGATGCTGGCCAGATTCTCGCGGGTCGGGCCGCCGCCATGGTTGCCGACGCCGTAGAAACACATGAGGTCGTCGAACGGCGCCTTGAGCCGGCTCATGCACTTGCGCACATGCTGCTCCAGGTCTTTGCCCCAGGCGCCGTACTCGAAGGGGATGCGGAAGGCCAGCACGCGCGAGCCGTCGTCGGACTCCCACCAGAACAGCTGGCTGGGGAGCCCCTGCTCATGGGGCTGCGGGCGCATGAACACGTAGGAGGTCAGGCCGCTCTTACGCAGGATCTGGGGCAACATCGCGTTGTGGCCGAAGCTGTCGACGTTGTAGCCGACCGTCGCGGTGACGCCGAGCTTCTCCTTGAAGTAGCGCTGGCCGTACAGGCCCTGTCGCACGAACGACTCCCCACTCGGGATGTTGCAGTCCGGCTGTATCCACCAGCCCCCGACGATCTCCCAGCGCCCCTCGGCTACGCGCCGCTTAATCTCGGCGAACATGCACGGATCGTTACGCTCGACCCACTCGTACATGGCCGCCGAACTCGACGTGAACAAGAAGTCGTCCGACTCGTTCATGAGGTCGAGGACGGCGCGGAACGTGGCCTTGGTCTCCTGGAAACCTTCCTGCCACGGCCACAGCCAGACTGGGTCGAGGTGCGCGTTCCCGATCATGTGCAGCGTCTGGCTCTTGGGACCTATACTCTCGTCGTACATCCTGTCATCCTTAGCCATCAGTTATCAACTGATAGCTGATAGCTCAATAGCGGAACGTGTCTCTTAAGGCAAAGGGCTTGAACCACGGGTCGAAGAACATGCCGAGTTGCATCTTGGCCTCCCGCACCTTCTTGGCGTCGTAGATGAGCGTCGGGTGGCAATGGCCGATCGTCACCGCGTCGAACTCCAGGGCGAGGAGACGGTCCAACGAGTTGTGCCAGTCGTCGAGGTCGGAGCGGATCTTGGGGTGGTAGCCGCCCCACAGGGTATCGCCGGCGACGAGCAGCTTGAGCTCGCGGTGCTCGGTCCAGAGGCAGACGCTGCCGGGCGAGTGACCGGGCGTGTGATGGACGGTGAACCGGACATCGTTCACCGCGAGGTCCTCGCCGTCCTCCAACGTGCCGTCGACGGCGACGCCCCCGAACGGCTGGTCGTAGAGGAACGCCGCCGTCAGGTCTCTATCCCCCGCCTCGACCTGCGCGCGATCCGCAGCGTGTATGTAGAGTTGCGCGTCACTCTCCTCGCGCAGCAGCGCCATTCCCGACAGGTGGTCCCAGTGCCCGTGCGTCGCGATGACCCTGCGGATGTCGCTGGGTTGATAGCCGAACATCACGAGGTCGCGTTTGAGCGCGGGGTAGCCCAGGCTGCTCCCACAGTCGATCAAGGTCGGTTCCTTGCCGGGGATGAGGTAGCTTGTCGCATCCCAGGGATGCGTCAGCTTCTCGTTCGATAAGATCCACAGGTCTCCAAGTAGTCTGATCATAGAACATCCTCGATGGTAAAGCGCACCGTCGCCAATCCCCACGCGGGGACATCGATCCTCAGCGTGCCGTCCGGCCCAACCGGCAGCGCGCCCAGTTCCCGCTCTAGCAGGTCGGTCGCCCAGGCCCCCGCAATCGGGCGGCCGGGGAAGGAGATGATGGCGCGTCCCGGCCGTCCCGCGATCTCCTGTAGCCGGGCGACGAAGCCCGCGCCCCACCGCGCCCCTTTCAACGTGGAGAGCACGACCTCGCCGGCGCTGCCCTCATCAGAGTCGATGCGCGCCAGAACGCCGCCGTCCGCGCGCTCGTAGGGCGACCGCGCGGACCGGAAGTCCTGCAGGCTCATGCGCTGCGCGTAGAGTGGCCGCCGCGCTTGCCGACCCAGCCGGAAAGCACGCTCGTACGGGATGGCGCGGTCGCTCGTGATGGCGTAGCGGAAGGTGATCTCGCCGCCCTGCGACGCCTTGTAATTGGTGTGCCAGTAGTTGTTCAGGACGTAGGAGAAGATGCGGCCACCCGTGAGGTCGGCCTCCTTGGGCCAACGCCCGCGCACGACATCACCGACGCAGAAGAGTGGGATGTCCGGCGAGAGGAGCAGCACGCTGGCCTCCGCATCCTGGACGAGGACGCTGCTCTGCAGCGGCAGCCACTCTTTGCAGCCGCCGGGCAGCTCGTCCTGGTCCCAGTTCACCCAGCCCAGCTGCGCGTCAGAGCGCACGGCCGCGCCCGGCAGGTCGAACGGGAACGCCACGTAGACCGCCTCTTTCGCCGTGCGCTCCTCCTTACGGTAGGTATAGCGGAGGTCGATCAGCTTGGCCCCGTCGTAGAGCATCCACGCGACGGTCAGTTCGCCGTAGGGGGCCGCGCCGGTGAGCGTGAGGATCGTCCCATGGTCGAAGCGCGCCACGTCGTATCCCGCAAGCGAGAACGCGGCCAGCACCTCGGGATCGCCCTCCGGCAAATCCCCGTGGTTGCCAATCAGGCGCGTTCCCTCGCCGCCCCGCGCGTACAGGAACTGGCCCATGCCCCAGGCGTCACGACCGTCGACCAACTCCCGGCCGAGCGCCTTGTCGATGAGGCTTACGGCGTGGCCCCTCTCCACGTCGACGACCAATCGGTAGTGGGCATTCTCCAGGGTGACGGGGACCATCACCCCATCTCCCGCAGGTAGGGAGAGGCGCACTGGACCGTCGGACCCGCGGCTAGGGTCAGAGGGGCCAGTTAGCCGCGGGGCGGGGGGTGAGGGCTCCTCTTGCGGGTGGGCGTACAATTGCGCGAGAGGGATAGCGGCGCGCAACACGAAGCGCCGGTAGCCGAGGCCGGGAACCTCGTCGATCCACAACTCGACGGTGGCCTGTGTGGTCGTTTTCGCCAGCGGCCGCGTCGAGACCTCCCGCCCGGTGGCGGGGTCGAACACGCGCTCGCCGCGCGCGATCTCGACTGTGACCGGGCCGCCGCACGGCCAGCTGTGCGGGTTGTAGACGACGACCTCGCGCCCCTCGTTGTTCCAGTTGAGGCTGTGCCGCGTGGCCCCGGCGTGGAGCAGCCGCCCCGACCACTGCGCGGCCTCCTCGATGAAGTGGCCCTTGACCGACCACTGGTCCCGCTGCAACAGCGACGCCGGGTCGTTGCCACTCAGGAACGCGCCCCATGTGTGTTCCTCGCTCAGGAGTACCTGCCGCCAGGCCTCGTCGTAGTAGGCCAGCGGGTAGGCCCAGTCGGGGGTATGCGCTACCGCCAGCGCCTCCAGCGTCTCCGCCGCCGGCAGGGCGGCCTGCGCCGCGCGCAGCCGCATCGTCGGCACGATGGTCGAGCCGGCGCCGTCCTCCCAGTAGGCGCCGCCGTCGCCCCGCACCGTGGACAGCGCGCCGCCGAAACGCGCCTCGACATCGCGGAAAAACTGGGAGACGGCGCAGGGCCGCAGGCGCGGGTAGGCGTACGTGTCGTTCCAGCGCTGCATGAACGCGGCCGGACCAGGGTCGAGGTCGGTGTTATCGGCCTCCTGGCCGTACAGGAGGACGCTGTCCGGCGCGTAGGAGTCGCGCTCGTACTCGTCGAGCCAGAGCTCGAGGCCGCGCGCGGCGGCGTCGGGCACGGGCGGGCTCCCGCAGACCTTGCGCAACTCGCAGTACATCTTGGAGAGCCAGACGAGGACCCTGCCGCTGTGCGTACCCTGCCAATAGTAGGGCGAGAGCCGGTGCAGGCCGCCATTGAGGCGGAAGGGACCGCGATCCTGGTTGTTGGCGTGGACGAGGTAGCGCACGCCCGACCCTTCCAGCAGCGCCGGCAGCGCGCCGCTGATCGAGGCGACGTCGACAACCGTCGAGAAGTCGCTACGCAGGCCGGCCGGGCGCAACAACCCCTCGGTGAACTCGCCGTTGCGGATGAGGTCCTCCAGCGCGGCGGTGTGTGTGAGCACGTCCACGTAAGCGCCGGGGACGTCGAGGCGCCCCGCCCGCACCGCCTCCAGCACCTGCCGCCGGCGCCCCTCGCCACGCGTGGCGAGGTAGGTGTCGAGCGCCCACGACGAGTCGAGGTGGTAGGCGAAAGAGGCATCCCTCACCCCCGACCCCTCTCCCGCGTCAGGGAGAGGGGGGTGGGGGGCGCCGGCCTCTCCGATCATGTCGAGCGCCGTGTCGATGTTGTGGCATAGGCGCTCGGCGACCTCCCACTGGCGGTGGGTGTAGCCGATGTCGGTGTGGGCGTGGGGCGCCACGTAGACGGTCCATTTGCGGCGGCGCCGGAACGTGCCTTCCCTTCTGCTGGACGTTTTGTCGAACGTGACGCCCAGCTTGTAGCGCACGGGACCCTCGCCATCGCTCACCTCGAACGGCAGATGGATGTGCCCGAAGGCCGTGGATGGAACGGCCCACCCCGCGTGCTCCGTGCCGCGTGCGGTGTCCAGGTCGAGGCTTACCCCACCGGCGTCGACCCCCGCGTTCAATTCAAGGTATAGGTGACAGCGCTCACGCAGGGTCTCCCCTCCGTCCGGGTCCCGGAGATAGACCACGGAGGGGCGCAGCTCGTAGCATCGCAGCGTCCCCTCCGGCTCGTCGTCCAACTGGGCGAAATCGAGGCACTGGTAGATGAGGCCCGCGCCGTTGGCCATGCGGTCCAGCCGGTTGATGCGCTCGTCCCCGACGACGGTCACGACCTCGCCGCCATCGCGCGTCACCAGGACGAGGCGGTTCTCGCCGCGCCGCAACAAGGGGGCGGGGACGACGACCTCGGCGACGCCCTCGGCGTAGATCGCCGTGTGCAGCCCCGCGAGCAGCCGGATCTCGCCCGAGCGCGAGGGCGACGGGCGCAGGTAGGCCCGGCCCATCGTCCCGTTGACCGTCAGCTCCAGGTGCGCGAGCCGCGGCGCGATGGTGAGGTAGGCGACGCGCAGGAGGTACGCGCCGTGCGGCGCGTGGTCAAGCGCGAACGCGACGGTGTAGGGATGGGACCGGTAGCCGCCCAGCGGGTCGGCCTCGCTGGGGTGGAATAGGGGCCACCGCTGCCCCTCCGCATCGACCGTCCAGGTCACGTCACCGAGCAGGTTGGGTTGTTTGTAGGTGTCGACGAGGTCGGCTGAGTGGCCGGTGGGCGCGCCGATCCTCCATAGCGCCGTTTCGCTCATAGCGCACTCTCCTCGGCCGTTCCGCCCCTGCCTTGCGCCAACCGCCGTGGGCCAGGCGTCGTGCCAGCAGTCCAGCCATTCTCACCGTTAAAAACGTTCACCCGTCCGCGCGCCACACAGTCGTGGGCGAAGATGTACATGGCCGCCGACCACGATTGGTGGTCGTAGCCCATCGGCCGGCCCGACTGCCCATGGAACCATTCGTTGAAGCCCCACTCCCCGGCCTTACCCAGCCGGTTCATGCGTGTGAGCGCGCCCAACTGGGCGTGGGCCTCATCGTGCCGACCGGCCTGGACCAGCGCGGCGACGTAGAAGCCGCCGATGAACGGCCACGCGCCGCCATTGTGGTAGTGGTGCGGCAGGTTGAGGTTGCGCACGCGGTAGTACTCGCGCCAATCGCGGTCGCCAGGTGGGATCACCGGGTAGAGCGCGCGCACGGGGAAGGGACGGTCCAGGCCGCAGCCATGGATATAGTCGAGGATCTTGTCCGCCTTGCGCCGATCGGCCACGCCGAACAGGATGGCCAGCAGGTTACCCAGGGTGTCGAAGCGGTCGGCGTACTCGCGGAAAGCCAGATAAGGCAGATAAAAGGGTCGCTCCACCAGCTCGGTCTCGACCCGCCGCAGCGTGTAGAGCCACTCGCGCCGCTCCCCCGCGATCCAGGCGTAGTCCTTGGGCTCCTCGGGGCCGACCCACAGCACCACGTCGATCTTGCGGCGCACGTCCGCAGCGTTATCCCAATAGAAGGCCGACGGGCGACCCAGCGCCTCCGCCAGCGCGGCCATGGCCCGCCACGCCGCGTAATACAGCACGTTGTCGTAGAGCACATTGTAGCGGTTGGCGAAGAGATCGTTCCAGTCCATCGCCTCGTGCACCTCAAGCAGCCCGCACTCGTTGGAGTCCTGGTAACGCAGCCACAAGAGCGCCCGCTCCAGGCTCTCCCATACCTCGCCCAGCAGGGCGCGGTCCCCCGCCAGCATGTAGGTATAGTAATGGCCGACGATGTACCAGAGGCTGTTGTCGACGCAGCCGGCGTGGATGGTGTCGCGCACGGCGACTCGCCTCGCCGCGGCGCCGTCCCCCGTCGCGGCGAGCCGGCCGCCGTGGGCGACCAACGCCGGGTCGGTGACGCCGGCGAGTCCTACATTGTGCGGTACGTTCCCCAGCGGCGTTTGGAACCGGCGCAGGGTGTCGAGCGAGCGCCGCTGGATCGCGGCCCCCTCGGAGTCGGCGCACAGCAGGAGGCCCAGCCCGCAGATCATGCTATCGCGCGCCCACACCTGCTGGTAGGCGGAGTGAGAACCGAGCAGACCGAGCTCTCCGCCGTTGACCAGGAGCGTCCCTTCCGCCCGCCCGCGCGCCTCGGCGAGCAGCGCGTCGTCGACCGCCGTCGTCATGCGCTCATCCCCTGGCCACCCGATGCCGCAGTCGTGAACACCTCGTTCGCCGTTTCGGCCTGCGATGGCAGGTCGGTATCCGGCCCGCGTGCCGCGTCCCACCTGTCGTCACGGCTCGCGCACGCGAGCACATGCGCGGCCAGCGGGGCCAGGGCCTCCCCACCGCTACGATACATGTTGCGGCACAGGTCGTCGAGCGAGCGCTTCACGATGCGCACCGAAACATCGTTCGGCGCGCCCGCCTCGATGGCGCGCAGGGCCGTCAGGGCGCGCCGGCCCATCCACATCCAGTCCTCCAGCGTTTCGATCCAGGGGAGGATGTTCTGCCGCAGGGCCAGATTCTCCATGTGATTCTTGAGGTGGTAGCCAGACTCGTCGATGTCGACGAAGTACGCCTCGAGCGCGCGCACCGCCGCGCTCGATGACGTCGGCGCACCCGCGCGCAGCTCGGCCAGCGCGGCGTCAGCACGCCGCTTCAGCGGCGCGCCGCCGGGCGCGTCCACACAAGAGCAGAGCCAGTTCTCGGCGAACAGGCGTAGCTCACGCGCGCTGTCCTCCCCGGCGATTTCCCGTAGCGCCGCGTCCCAGGATCGCTCGGGGTCGTAGGCGTCCGGGTCGCGCAGGTAGTCGGCATAGGTCAGCAGCGGGATCTTTGACGCTTCGGGTTGGATCATCGGGTTGACGACGACCCCTTTGACCATCCGGTGGAGGGCGGGGTCGCGCCCGCGCAGCGGGCCCAGGTGCATCTCGCGGCGCATTTCCAGGTCATTGACCGGGTAATTGTCCCAGATCAGCGGCGCGCGGCCGGCCGTCGCGGTGAAAGCGCGGATGTCCTCTACCATGATCGTGGGCGCGCAGATGGCGCGCCCCGAATAGAACAGGTCGATGTCGGGGTGCAGCTGGGCGCCCAGGTCGGAGAGGTACCGACTGAAGGGCGCCTCCTCCGCCTCCGCATCCTCCGCGCCCCCCGCGATCCCGTGGTACTCGGCCTGACACAGACGCAGCGCGCAGGGCCCGCCCAACGTCTGGAGCCAGGCGTAGAGCCGGTTGCAGAGGTCGGCATGGGCCTCGACCACCCCCCGGTAGTGCGCGCGGTTGACCTCATGCACGAGCCCCGTCGTCGTGTCATCCATCAGCACGGCGAACGAGCGCACGCCGAGGTCGTAGAAGGCGCGCAGCTTGGTCGTCACGACGCGGAAGTCGTCCTCCGAGGCGTAGGCCATGGGAACACCGAACGAGATGGCGTAGCAGAATGTCACGCCTGCTTCCCGCGCCACCCCTATGGTGCGTCCGAAGCGGGCCATCGTGCGCGCCGGGTACGGCTCCCACCAGCGTGCACGGTGCTGGCGGTCGTTCTTGGGCCCGTAAACATAGAGGTTGTAGCCGTGGCGCCCGATGAACCGGATCAGGTCGTCGCGCTCGGGGAAGGTATAGTAGGACCCGTAGAACCCCTCGATGAGGCCACGGATAGGAAAGTATGATGTGTCTGTGTCTGTCATCGTCGATCACCTCTTAAAATCCAATAACTATAGGTCCGCAGGTCATACCGCATTCTTCTGAACGTAGAACCCCTAATGACCCTTGGTTTCGCCCGCCCGCGGCGGATCGTCGGCGTGCCCCGCGCTCAACAGGAAATCAGCCATTTTCTCGCCTACTACTTTTTCGACCGCGGCCCGCGCCATCGTTAGCTCCACCGGCGGCAGCGCGCGGCACGCGGCGTCAGTCATGCGCTCCGCGCGCCCGAGCGCCGCCAGGGCCGCGCGCTCGAGGTCGGTGGCGATGTTGACCTTGCTGACCCCGCCGCCCGGAAGCGCGATGGCCTGCTGCATCAGCGCGGCGGGGACGCCCGAGCCGCCATGCAACACCAGCGGGACCGCGGTTCGCGCACGGATGGCCGCCAGCCGCGTCAGGTCGATGGTGGGTTGGCGCACGGTATAGATGCCGTGCGCGGTCCCTACGGAGACGGCCAGCGCGTCGACACCCGTTTCGCGCACGAAGCGCCCCGCCTCGTCCGGCTTGGTGTACATCTCCTCGTCGCTGTCGGTCTCCACGAAATCGGTCGTGCCGATGCGGCCCAGCTCGCCCTCGACGGCGATGCCACGCGGGCGCGCGTACGCGGTGACCCGTGCGGTGATGGCGATGTTGTCCTCGAGCGCGTGCTCCGACGCGTCGATCATCACCGAGGTGAAGCCGGCGGCGATAGCGTCCTTGATCACGGAAACGTCCTTGGTATGGTCGAGGTGCAACACCACCGGGACGTCGACCCCCTCGTCGCCCAGGGCCGCATAGAATTCTTCCGCGACCGCGGCCGACGCGATGCCGTAACGATTCAGTTCTTTCTGCGAGATCTGCACGATGACCGGCGAGCGCGCGTCCCGCGCGGCGCGTAGGATCGGGCGGATCATCGGGGTGTAGCGGGGTGCGAAGGAGCCGACGGCATAGCCGCCGCGCTCGGCCGCCGCCAGGATCTCGCGCAACGTCAGAACGTTGGCCGGCCTCGTGTTCATGCTCATGTTCGTCTACCTGTTTCTAACGCCGTCAGCCGTCTGCTGATTGCTGATTGCTGTATCGTTGTAGCGGCCCTTGCAGGGCCAGATATCCATCCTCATATAGGCGCGTATATGATGTACGGCGCGCCGGGTCCGGCTCGATCGTTGTCGCTGCCCGGTCCCGCACCGCCGCCAGCGCCTCGACCTCGTCCACATAGGCGCCGCACCCGATCCCCGCGATCAACGCGGCCCCCAGCAGCGTCGCCTCGGCGAGCGCCGGCACGCGCAGCCGGCAGCCCGACACGTCGGCCTTGATCCGCAGCCAGTGGCCGTTCTTGGCACCGCCGCCGACCACGACGAGCTCGTCGATGCGCCGGCCAGCCGCCGCCTCGGCCGCGCGCCGCATCGCCTCGACCTCGTACGCCGTGCCTTCCAGCACGGCCCTGGCGATCTCGGGACGCCCGTGCGCCGCCGTCAGCCCCACGAAGGCGGCCCGTGCCCGCGCATCGGAGTGCGGCGCGCCGCGCCCCAATAGGTATGGAAAGTACAGGATGCCGGTGGGGAGGGGCACCGCCGCGGCCAGTAGCGCGTCCATCTGCTCGTACGAGAGCGGCTCATCGCCCAGTTGCGCGCGCAGCCACTCGACCGACCCGCCAGAGGCGGGCAGCCCGCCCAACCAGCAGAGGCGGCCGGGCAGCACATGCGGGCCGTAGGAGAGACCCGAGTGGAACTCCCTCTCGCCGAGGGCCGGCGTCTCCAGCGCGCCGACAAGCGTCTCGGCCGTGCCCATCGAGTCGACCACGGAACCGGGCGCGGCGACGCCGGCGGCGAGCGCCGTGCAGAGATGGTCGTGACCCGCGACGGCGGCAGGCATCCCGGCGAGCAGCCCCGTTTCCTCGGCCGCCGCGTGACCCACCGGCCCCGCCGGGTCGCCGGACGGGCGGACCGGCGGGAAGAGCGCGGGGTCGAGGTCGAGGTGGCGGATCCACGGCTCGTCCCACACCCCCTCATCGATGCGGTAGGCGTAGGTGCGGGCGGCCAGCGTGGGATCGGTCGCCATGCGGCCGCTCAGGCGCAGGACGATGTAGTCGGCGACCGAGAGCCAGACGGCGCCGCGCACGATCGCGGGGTCCCGCGCGCGCAGCCACAGCAGCTTGGCCAGCCCATGCTTGTAGCCGGGGCGCAGCCCCGTATGGAGGAACCGCTCGTACGGATCGCCGGCGTGGGCCAGCGCCTCACCCTGCTCCCGTGAGCGTGGGTCGAACCAGGGCACGACGTGCGAACGCGGGTGCCCGGTCGCCCTATCGACGAGCAGGCCCGCCTCGGCCATGCCGGCCACGCCGACGGCGGCGACCTCCGTCGGGTCGGCATCCGCCACGACCGCGCGGATCAAGCCCGCCACGGTCGACCACAGTTCATCCGGCTCGTAGGAGGGATGCCCGTCGGGCGTGCGGCGCACGCGGGCCGGGCGCGCGGCCAGCCGGATAGGGAACCCATCCGTCGTGAACAGGCCCGCCTTCCAGTGGGTCGTCCCCACGTCGATCCCGAGCAACATCTTTTTACCTCTCACTCCCCGACCCCATCTCCCTCCGAACGCTCCCCTCTCCCGCGTCAGGGAGAGCCGGTTCGGGGTCCCCACCCGGGCGCGGCTCCGCGGAGCCGCGAGACCAATCCGCATGGGGTGGGGGTGAGGGGGGTGAGGGCGGAAACTCCACCATGACCGTGACGATCCGCGCGGGTCCCGCGCGCAGCGTAAAGTCGCCCGCGGGCGAGATGGCGAGCGTAGTGTCCTCCCCCTTCAGAGGCTCCTCCTTGAGGTCGACCAGCCGGGCCACGGTAGGGCGCTCACGCAGGCGGACCCGCGCCTCGGTCTCGCGCTTGGCGACGTTCCAGAAGCGCAGGATCAGCGCGTCGGTATGCTCGGCCTTCTTGCAGGCGCTGAGCAAGAGCGTATGGTCGCCGTCGAGCGCGATAAACGCGTCGTCCGGCGGCAGGTCGCCCGCGTGTACACCCGTTTCCGACCCATAGAACGGGCTCAGGTACTCGTGCGCCGTCACGTACGAGCGCGCCGCGAGCCAGTCGCCGCGGTGCGGCACGATGGCGTAGGAGACCCTGTTCAACCCTGGGCACTGCGCGTCGGGGACCGGGACTTCGGGGCCAGCGCCGCCGACGCGCGCGAGTGTGTCATCGCGCGAGACCCAGCCGACCGCGCGGACGAGCGTGAGGGCTATGGTACCGCGGCCATCGTCGAGCGCCTCGGCCTCGGGCAGGCCCACGTTGGCGACGGTCAGCCCGCGTCCCCCGCCCGTCTCGTCGCCCGTGTCGACGCTGACCCAGCCCTGCTGCGGCAGCGTCGGTATGAACGGCTCCGCCCACCCGTTGCCCGCGTCAGCCACCGCGACCGGCCGCGCGACGACATCGAACTGGCTCTCCGTGTGCGAGACCCGCGCCGGCGCGCCGAGCGGGAAGAGGGCGCGCAGCCGATGGTCCTCGATCGTGTTGTCCCACTCCGTGACGACCTCGACGCGCCGCGCATAGGCCCCGAGCGTGACGAACGAGGAGATGCGGACCGTTCTGTACTGGGACCGGCGGCTGAGACGGTCCGCCGAGAGGCGCACCGGCAGTTCCCAGTCCACGTCGACACGCAGGGTCGCGCGGGCGGGGCCGGCCGCGGCGACCGTCACGCTCACCCGCGTCCCGCGTGACGAGCGCAACACATGGTCGTTGAGCGGGGCCGCGTAGTTGTACGAGTCGCCGGCGTCCCCGCCGTCCTCGAATAGGTTCAGGCCACCGTAGCGCGCGCCGGTTCCCTTGTCGAGCACGGTCAGCGTGCCGTCGTCGGGGTCGACCTCGACGCGCAGGTGGGCGTTCTCGAGCACGTTCGCGCCGAGGCGCAAGTCGGTGACTGCCGCGCTACCCTTGCGGCGCGCGACCGGCTGCACGGCGCTGAAGTGGACGTCGCGCGGGTCCAATGGCTCTGCGCGGCGGCGCAGGTAGTAGGTGCGGTGGCCTAGGCCCGGCACATCAGCGGCGGCGAAGCCGATCTCGGTCCAGCGCCACCTGTCGCGCAGTGGCCGCAGTCCCTCGACCTCCCGCGCCTGGAAGGGCACGTCCCGCCCGTCCGCGTCGACGAGTTGGTGCGTGCGCAGGTCCACCTCGCTGTGATCGACCAGGACGGCGACCCAGTCGATGCGCGGCCACGGCAGCGGGTTGCGCACGACCAGGACGCGCTCGGCCCCCGCGCCGCCGCTCGTGTCAATGCGCGCGTCCATGTGGCGGGCGCTCTCCTCGGTCACAATCTCGGCGATCTGGCGCGATTGATCGAAGCGCGGGATCATCTCGCGATGCACTTGGTCGATGCTGCAGCCACAGATGCTGTCGTGCGGGTGGTTCTGCACCAGGAACTCCCAGGCCTTCCACAGCAGGGCGGCGTCATAGGGGGCCCCGCGGCGCCAGGCCACGGCGGCGAAGGGCTCGGCGTAGCGCTCCAGTAGGCGCTGTCCCTCGGCGTTCAGCCGCTTGAGGTAAAGCCTGGCCGAAAGCACGCCCTGCAGCAGGTGCGCGTGCTTCGTCCCCGCGCCGCGCAGTTCGCCCCCGACCGTGTCCAGGCGCGGCGCGCGCGCACGGACCGCCGCGAGGTACTCTTTCGGCGTGCCCCAGCGCATTTCCCCGATGTCGGCGATGCCCTCGTTGACGCGCCGCAGGGTCGCGGGCAGGGCAGGATCAATGCCGTGATGGTCGCCGCCGTATGGCAGCAAGAGCAGGTCGGTCGTAGCACGCGGTACATAGTACTCCTCCAGCGCGCGGCGCAGGCGGCCGAAGGTATCGTCGTAGCCCCTGGACGGGTTGGGGAAGTGCCGCAGGTGCATCACGTAGTAGGACTCGGGGAACCAGTGGGCGAGCACCGTACTGCCGTCGGGGGCGGCCCACCAGAACTCCTGCTTGACCATCCGCGGGTCGCCGCCGCGCCCACGCCAGACGAACGCGTTGTCGATGCCGAAAAGGCGCAGGAGCTGCGGCAGCTGCGAGATATGGCCGAAAGTGTCGGGGATGTAGCCGATGTCCATGTTGCGGTAGCCGAGCTCGCGGGCCACGCGGTCGCCCAGCCAGAGGTTGCGGATGTGCGCCTCGCCGCTGACCAGGAGCTCGTCGGGCAGGATATACCACGGCCCGCAGCCGATGCGGCCCGCGCGGATGTAGCCGACGAGCCGCTCCCTGTTCTCGGGTCGGATCTCCAAGTAGTCCTTCAGCACGATCGTCTGACCATCGAGCAGGAACGAGCAGAAGGACGGGTCGCGGTCCAGCGTGTCGAGCAGCTCGTCGATCAAATGCACCAGGCGCGTGCGGAAGGCCTGCAGGGGCGCCCACCACTCACGGTCCCAGTGCGTGTGGTGATACATAATGATGTCGTAGCGGGCGGGCACCGGCGCGGTCGTGGCAGTCACGATACAATCTCCTCCAATAGGGTGGCGCGATAGCGCGCCCAGGTGTCCCTCACCAGGCCGTAGTCCTCCTCGGTGAGCGGCTCCTGTGATATATCCAAGTGCGTCGCCACGTACAGGGACGGCACACCGAAGCGCGGCTGGAGGCGCACATACTCGCGCCACACCGCCCTGGTGGTCACGGGCCAGTTGTCGGTATCGACGAGGGCATGGGGGCAGGCGGCGCGGGCCACCCGCGCGCGCTGGTCGAGCGCGGCGGCGATGTGCTGCATCGCCGCGGGATCGTCGTACCGCGAGAGGTCGATCATGTCGTTGAGCCGGATCATGTCGAGCGTATCCGCCAGGTATGGATGAGGTGTATGGGTCATGATCAAAGCATCACTCTTCGTCCGCTTGGCCTCATCGTGGATGATGTGCAGGAGAAGATGGAGGAGCTCGAGGCCCCAGGCGGCGCCATGGCGATAGTGCCCAGGGCCGCTGGGAATGCGCGCCGTGAAATCAATCTTGAAGCCGTCGGCGTCGTAGCTGCCCTCGTCGCGTGCGAGCATGCGGCGCACCGCGTCGCGTAGCCGGCGTTCGTAGGCGGGGTTGGTCGGGTCGACCGCGAGCGGCAGCCCGGCCCCGTTGCGCACGCACTCCTTATCCGGCGCCCCCTCCGGGTCCCAGGCCTTGAGCCAAAGCAACACGCGCTGGCCGGCGGCATGGCGCGCATCAATGAAGCCGCGCAGGTCGGACCACTTGTTCTCGTCGACCCGGTTATCCCCGTAGGTAGCCTGCCACTTGTCGTCCAGGACAACCGTCCCCGGTGCCACATTGTGGGCGGCGAGCGCGCGCAAGAACCCGTCGTAGCGGTCCTGCGTGCTGTAGCCGGGCGCGTGCTTCAGGGCCGCGAGATAGGCCCGGAACGAAGCGTCGCGCGGCGTGTGGGCGACATAGCCGTGTTCCCTGGCCGCGAGGTCACACTGCGCGCCCCAACCGCAGAAGATCGGCTCCCGCCACCAGGAAGGTGTGACCTCACCCCCCAACGCCCTCTCCCTGCCCGCGAGAGAGGGGGAGGAATTCTCACCCTCGGTCCGATCGTATGCGTCCTCGCTCCTTTGGAAGGAGCGAGGAGACACGGAGGTACACACCATCGCG
>JAABUX010003566.1_pt1 | contig 20495 bp, 14 predicted proteins | sample 5561851 | NCBI WGS metagenome assembly JAABUX01 (sample SAMN10711883, study PRJNA513361) | rock metagenome | isolation source: Antarctica rocks | place: Antarctica: Victoria Land, Richard Nunatak red sandstone | collected 2016-01-03 | reverse complement strand
CAGATCGAGCAGGTCTACACCCACATCAACCAGCTCGACACCGACAAGATCGCCGTCGGCGACACCTTGATGACGATGGTGATCGCCTTCGGCAACGACCGGAAGGCGATGCTCGCCGAGCCGACGGGCGACACCTCGGCGATCATCGCCGCGATTCACGACGTCCCGATCGACACCACGGGGGTGGAGACGACGTTCAATACCGTGGGCTGGATCGCCGGGAAGTGGGGCAAGTACAAGGGGCCGGACGGCTCCGGGAAGTACCAGACCGTGACCATCATCGTCACCGACGAGGTTGGCGACGACGAGCCGCAGCTCGAGCGGGCGATCGCCGCCGCGTCGACGGTCAAGATGCCGGTCTACGTCCTCGGCTCCCCCGCGCTCTTCGGCAAGGTCGAGGGGCGGATGAACTACACCGACCCGAAGACCAAGAAGACGCACTACAACATCGCCGTCCGCCAGGGGCCGGAGAGCGTGGCGTTGGAGTCGATCCACTTGCCGTTCTGGTATGGCGGCGACCGGTTCGAGAACCTCGACGCCGGCTTCGGCCCCTACGCCCTCAGCCGGTTGGCCGGGGCGACGGGCGGGATCTACTTCGTCGCCCGGATGGGGCCGAGCCGGTTGACCTTCGACCCCGACGCGATGCGCGAGTATCGCCCCGACTGGATCAGCACCGATCAGTATGCCCGCGGCGTCCAGAAAGATCCGATCCGAAGCGCCGTGGTCCAGGCGGCGACGATCACCCAGCAGCAGCTTCCCGGGCAACCTGGCCTGACGTTCCCGCCCGCCGGGACCCCCGAGTTCAAGGAGGCGATGGAGCGGGAGCAGACCACCGTCGCCCGGATCGAATACACCGTCAACGAAGCCTTGGAGCCGATCACCGCCGCCGGCAAGCTCCGCGACCGCGAAACGTCGAGGCGATGGCAGGCGCACTACGACTTGATCCGGGGGCGGCTCCTGGCGATGAAGATCCGCTGCGCCGAGTACCAGACCGCTTGCGCCAAGATGAAGCGAGAAACGCCCAAGTTCCAGGACGCCAAGTCGAACGCCTGGCGGCTGGTACCGACCGAGCAGATCCTCTCGGGCGACAAGGTCGAGAGCGTCGCCCAGGAGACGCGGGCGCTCTTGAAGCGGGTGGTTGACGACCACCCGAGCACCCCTTGGGCCGTCCTGGCGAAGCGCGAGCTGAAAGATCCGTTCGGCTTCAAATGGGTCGAGACGTATGTCCCGCCGCCTCCGAAGCGGACCGAGGCCGACGAGGCCGCCGCCAAGAAAAAAGCCGCCGAGAAGAAGGCGATGCCCAAGGAACCCGAGATCAAACTGTAACCTCCAACCGCCGTCGTTCGTCGGCACCGGGACAGGTTTCCGAGGGCGAGGTGGTTGGGATCGGTCGGAGGTCGTGCTATGGTGGTAACGGGCGCGACGCCTGCGAGGATCTTGACGATCCCCCCGAAATGACACCCCAGTCCAAGCCTCCCGCGTCACAACCAACCCGTTCGAGTGAAACCCCCGAGTGCCGACGACGGGCCGGCTTTTCCCCCCAGCTTGCTTGTTCCTCGAAGGGCGGAGTGTCATGGAATCGCACCTGGAACCTCCCCGGTCGGGCAACACCCAACTTGCCTCGGGGTCGGATCGACCTCTCGACGTCGAAGCCGGCGAGACCCTCGAAGTCGACCCCATGACCCTCCCGGGCTCCGAACCGGCCGCCCCGGCTTCGGCCGGAGCTTCGGCGTCGGCGGCGGGTCCGAAGCTCCGTCGGGCTCGCAAGCGGGTCAAGCAGCGTTGGGATGCGCCGGCCTGGATGGTCTCGGGCTTGATCCACGTCGGCCTGCTCGGAGGGCTGGCGCTGATGGCGGCCACCTCGGGCGAGGTGGTCAGGCAACTCGGCAGCCTTGACTCGGCGCTCGTCACCAAGGACGGGGGAGCCGAGGAGCTGACCAACATCTACGCCGACCCCACCGACGCCCCCCGCGATCAGGCCGTGGGAGACACGAGCGCCAATGCCGCCGGCCCGAGCATGGCTTATTCCTCGTCCTCGGGGGGAAGCGCGGGTGCCCTGGTCCTGAAGTCGACGGGCCGGGCGATGGGCGAACGCACCGCCTTGCCGACGGTCGGGTCGGTGTCGGCCCCGTCGAACCTGTCGATGGTCGCCTCGGCGCCGACGCGAGACCTGGGCGGCGGCGGCCTGATCGGCGGCGACATCACCAACGCCGTCGGCGAGGTCGGCGACGCGCTGGATCAGGTGGCCCGCGAGATCCTCCGCCACCTGGCGCAGCACCGCCTCACCGTGGTCTGGATGTTCGACGAGTCGGAGAGCATGCGCGACGACCAGAAGGCGATCAAGGGCAAGTTCGACAGGGTCGTCAACGAGCTCAAGATCAACACCCCCGACGAAGGCTCGCCCGAGTCGACCAAGAACATCGGCAACATCAAGCGGGGCGGCGGTCCCCCGCTCAACCATGCCATCGTCGGCTTCGGCGACGACGTCCACTTCGAGCAAGAAAAGCCGACCGCCGACATCAACCTCATCGGCAAGGCGATCGACCGGCTCCGGATCGACTCGACGGGCAAAGAAAACACCATGTCGGCGATCATGAAGGTCATCAACCACTACGACAACCTGATCACCAGCGACCGACGCCTCCTGATCGTCCTGGCGACCGACGAGTCGGGCGACGACGGCGACCTCGTCGAAGAGGCCCGCCAAGCCGCGCTCAAGAACAAGGTCCCGATCTACGTCATCGGCCGCCAGTCGTTGTTCGGGACCGACAACCTGACGATCAACTACACCGACCCGGTGACCAAGGACGTTTACCACGTCGGGATTCGCCGGGGGCCGGAAACCGCCGACGTCGAGTCGCTCCAGTACGACGGCCTCCACCGCCGATGGGACGAACTCCCCTCGGGGTTCGCCCCCTACGAACTGGCCCGGATCGCCAAGGACACCGGCGGGATCTACTTCCTGCTCCCGAGCGAGGAAGAACTCCGGATCCACCGCCGAGAAAAGGCGTACTCGATCGCCACGCTCAAGGAATATGTGCCCGACTACGAGAGCCGCAAGGCGTACGCCGACCGCCGGAACAACTCGGAACTGCGCCGGACGCTCCGCGAGGTGATCGCGATCACAAAGGACTTCCCCTACCGCCACCGCTACTCGGTGATCCCCGAGGAGATGTTGGTGGCGATCGAGCAAGATTTACCGGTCGTCACCGAGCGGCTCAACGCCCTGATCGCGATCGAGAAGCGGCTCAGGGCGATCGAAAAGCTCCGCGACCGCGAGCCCGAGAAGCGCTGGCAAGCGGCCTACGACCTGATCCTGGCGCAGGTGGTGGCCTACCAGATCAAGGCGTATGAATACCGAGCCAACCTCCTCGAGATGGCCGCCCGCCCCCCCAAGCCGGACAAGCTCCCCACCCCCGAGTTGACCGTCCTCTGGAGCCTGGACCACGACCACGAGACCAAGGCCCCCAAGGACAAGACCGAGAAGGTCTACGCCGAGGCGATGCGCCTCTGCAAGCTCGTCATCGAGCGGCACCCGAAGACCCCCTGGGCCGACCTCGCCCAGGACGAGATCGACCGAGGCTTCAGCATCAAGCGCGGCGAGTGGCACCACAAGCACACCGCCAAGTACGAAGAACGCCGCAAGCTGGTGCCGAAGTTCTGATTCGATGTGCGGTCAGTTGGAAGTCGCTTGCGGCCCCGACGATGGGGCGGTGAGCGGCTCGACCGCCGTGACGTGCAAGAGCGAGCAGATTTTGAACTCGGCGGGCACTCCGTCATCGGCGACATCGACGCCGACAAGAATGCTCGTCTTCGTGAGCATGGCCATCTCAGGGTGACGTATTTCGTAGAGATAGCCGCTCGACATCACGAGCCGGAAGGGCTGAAATGGTTGTTGGGTCAATAAGTCGCGGAAGGTTTGTACGGTCATAATCATCAAATTCTAAAGGATGCTCGGATCGACGTCCACCGCCTCGCCCTGGGAGTTCCTTTTTCACCTCGATCTTTGCCGAAAAAGTTGTCAGCGAACCGCCCGACTCGGGCAGTACCCTGGTGAAGAGGGGCCGGGGCGATGGGCCTTGGGCCGAGCGACCTCTTCGACGGGAAGCGGACCGAGGAAGGCTCGACACCAATGGCGAGGGGCACGCGGAATCACCTGGCTCGGTTGTTCGATGGCGAGTCGGTCGGCGGGATGACCGACGGCCAGCTCCTGGATCGATTCACGAGCCGGAGGGGGGCCGAGTCGGCGTTCGAGGCGCTGGTGGCCCGGCATGGGCCGATGGTGGCGCGGGTTTGCCGGAGTTGCCTCCGCGACGAGCACGACGTCGAGGATGCGTTCCAGGCGACGTTCCTCGTCCTGGTCCGCCGGGCCGGCTCGATCGGCGAGCGCGACCTGCTCGCCCCCTGGCTCTACGGGGTCGCCCACAAGGTCGCCCGCAAGGCCCGAGCCGTCGCGGTCAAGCGTCGAGGCCGGGAAGGGGGGCAAACGACCGTTGACCCGCCCGCCCGGTTCGACGGTTCGGCGGCCCTCCAGGTCGAGATCGGCCCGACGCTCCACGAGGAGGTCGACCGCCTGCCCGAGAAGTACCGCCAACCCGTCATCCTCTGCCACCTCCAAGGCCTGACCCACGCCGAGGCCGCGCAAGAGCTTGCCTGGCCCGTCGGGACGGTCAGCGTCCGCCTCGCCCGCGCCCGGAAGATCCTCGCCGACCGCCTCACCCGCCGAGGCATCACCGCATCCGCCGCGCTGGTCGCCGCAACCTTGGCCGGTGAAGCCACCGCCGCGCTCGCCCCCTCCTGGATACAAACCGCCGCCATCGCCGCGATCACCGCGTCGAGCGGCCTCGTCCTGGCAGCAACCTCGGCCGCCGTCTCGGCCGGGGCGATCACCTTGGCCCGGAGAACGTCCATGATGATGCTCCTGTCTTCCTGGAAGTGGCTGACCATTCCCACCACCGTCGCCCTCGCCACGGCCACCGGCGCGGTTTTGGTGGGGTCGACCGGTGCGGGCGACAAGCCACAAGCCACCCCCTCGCCCGATAAGGTGGCGGTTGCCCCACCCCCACCCGCGAAGTCGGCGACCAATCCTCCTTCGCCCGGGATCTTTGTCCGGTCGCCGACGACCATCCAATCAGCAGCCGACGGGGGCCAGACGGTCCGAGGGGACAATATCACCGCCAGCGGCAAGTTGAGCGACCTGTCCGAGATGGTCGAACGCCTCAAAGGCTCCGATCCGAACGCGACCTACGAACTCAAGTTGTCCGGCGGCAAGATCCAGTACGAGACTTTGAAGCCGGAAGGGGAAAAGCCGATCGCCGAACCGTCCGCCCCGCCGTTCAAGGTCGAAAAACCGCTCGTCGTTTTGCCGGATGGCAAGGTCGACCTCGACCCCCCGCCGGGCTACTTCGACCTTCCCGCCCCCGAACCCGGCAAGCCGGGCAGTCTTCAGCCAGTCCGGATCGGGCAAACGGTGCAGGTTGAAGTCCTCGAAGCGTTGCCCGGTCGTCCGCTGTCGGGCCGTCGAATTGTCCGCTCCGACGGGACGATCAGCCTCGACTTTTACGGCGATTTGTCCGTGGTTGGGCTCAACCGCGACCAAATCAAGGTCAAGCTCATCGAGAGGATGGGTGAATTTGTCAGTTGGGACATATTAGGGTTGATCGGACTCAAAGATGGTCAACCTGTAACGGTCCCCCCGGTCCGATCCAACCGCGTCTACGTCGATGACCAACCCGAACCGGCCCCGACCGCCCCCGCCGCGAAAGAGCCAGCCGGGAAGCGAGCGGCGACGGCCCCACCTCGCCCGGTGAGTGGTCCGGTGCCGGTCAAGGTTGGGCAAACGCTGGTGGTGGAGGTCCTCGAAGCGATGCCCGGTCGGCCGATCACCGGCGAGCGGGTCGTCCGGCCCGATGGGACGATCGGCTTGGGGTTCTATGGTGACCTCGAGGTCGTCGGACTGACCCGAGGCGAGATCAAGCTGAAAGTGATTGAACGCCTCCGGGCGAAGGTGGGCGACGAACAACTCGGTTTGGTCAAGGAAGATGCCCAAGGGCGAAAGAAGCCGGTCGCCCCGGAGCATTCGGATTGCGTCTTCGTGGACGACGTGGTTCCCAAACGGCGGCCGAGGACGACCGAGAGCGTCGAAGCACTGCGCGGCCAGGTGACCGAGCTATCCGAAAAGTTGGACGATGCCCTCCTCTGCGATCCGAAAGCTTCGCCGCGACGTGGGCCGCGAACCGGCCAAGGCGGACGCCCCTCGGACGCCTTGATCCTCGAACGCTCGAAACCAGTGGTTGACTCCCCGCAAACCATCCCGTTTGGGCCAACCTTGCCGGTTGGCCTTGCCGGGATCGACGCGGGGCGGTCTAATAAGCCGGGAAAGGCACCACGACTCGCCCTCGACGGTTGGCTTGGTTTGGTGAAGGATCGTCGCCGTGAGGCAGGCGTCCGAGGGCCGGAGGCTTTTCCCGTGCAGGATCGCATTGCCTACCAAGGGATTACGTTCGACGACGTGCTGCTCGAGCCCGGTTATTCCGATCTGTTGCCCCGCCAGGTCGACATCAAGACCCACCTCACCGCCAAGATCCCCCTCAACATCCCGATCCTCTCCAGCCCGATGGACACCGTCACCGAGGCGGAACTCGCCATCGCCCTGGCGCAAGAGGGGGGCCTGGGCGTCATCCACAAGAATATGTCGGTCGATGAGCAAGCCCGCGAGGTCGACAAGGTCAAACGGTCGGAGAACGGCGTCATCGTCGACCCGATCACCTTGCCGCCCGACGCCACCGTCGCGCAGGCCCGCGAGATCATGGGCGGGCACAATATCTCCGGCGTCCCGATCACCGTCGGCGGTCGGCTCAAGGGGATCTTGACCCGACGCGACCTCCGGTTCCTCGAGTCGAACGACCTCCGGATCGAGGAGGTCATGACCAAGGACAACCTCGTCACCGCCCCGGCCGACACCAGCCTCGAAGAAGCCGACCGGATCTTGACCAGAAATAAAGTCGAGAAACTGCTCCTGGTGGACGATCAATACCGCTTGAAGGGGTTGATCACAATCAAGGACATCGACAAGCTCCACCGATACCCGAACGCCTGCAAGGACAGCCGGGGGCGTTTGAGGGTCGGGGCGGCGGTCGGGGTCCACGATTACGAGCGGATCAAGTCCCTGCTCGAAGCCGACGTCGACGTCCTGATCGTCGACTCGGCGCACGGGCACAGCAAGAACGTCCTGGAAACCGTCCGGAGGATCAAGGCCGACCACTCCATCGAGGTCGTCGCGGGGAACGTCGCCACCTACAACGGCGCCCTCGACCTGATCGAGGCGGGGGCCGACGCGATCAAGGTGGGGATCGGCCCCGGTTCGATCTGCACCACCCGGGTGGTGTCGGGGGTGGGCGTGCCGCAGATCACCGCCGTCTACGAAGCCGCCCGGGCCTCCAAGGCGATGGGCTCGAAGGTCCCGATCATCGCCGATGGCGGTATCCGCTACTCGGGCGACATCACCAAAGCCTTGGCCGCCGGGGCGCACTGCGTCATGATCGGCGGCCTCTTCGCCGGCCTGGCCGAAAGCCCCGGCGACACGATCATCTACCGAGGCCGGAGCTTCAAGACTTACCGGGGGATGGGCTCGCTCGGCGCGATGGCCAAGGGGTCGCACGAACGCTATCGACAAGACGGCGGGAGCCGGCTCGGCGAAACCACCAAGTCGGGCGTCGCGCCGCAGAAGCTCGTGCCCGAGGGGGTCGAAGGCCGGGTCCCCTACAAAGGGCCGCTGGCCGAATATGTGTTCCAACTCGTCGGCGGGATTAGGGCGGGCATGGGCTACTGCGGAACCCGGACCATCGAAGAACTCCGGACCGAAGCCCGGTTCATCCAGGTCACGGGGGCCTCGGTCCAGGAAGGCCACCCGCACGACATCGTCATCACCCAGGAAGCCCCCAACTATTCCAGCTTCACCAGCGAAAGCGAGAATGGCCGAGGGGCGGTGTAGCCGGTCGGCCTCGGGCTTCGCCGAGCTGAGGTCGGGAAGATCACGGTGGTTGTTGTCTCTGTTATACGGTCCACGGGAGATTTTTTCATTGCGGATCGCAGGATTGCAAATTGCAAAGGATTATACTCATCGCGGGGTAAATCTGAGGTTTTTGATTTGAGGTTTGATCGCTGGATGCCGTTGAGCGAGCGGCGACGAAACCTCAAATTTATCCCGCGAGGAGTATAGATTGGTTTAGGTCTTTTCCGCAATTTGCAATCCTGCGATCCGCAATGATGCTTCGTGGTCGGTATTGAAGTGGGCGGGCGACCCGGAGTGGTGGCCCCTCGAAGCGCAGTGGTTGGATCGAAGCGCATTCCCCTGGGGCCAACCCAAAAGCTCATCGCTTTGTGCGATGGGTGGGTCGGTCCGAGGATAGCCAAGCAAGGAGGCGTGGCTTGCGTCGCCCGAGATTCCTTTGGACTTCCGCGTTCGCGGCGGTGGGCTTTTCGGCCCTTTCCGCCCCGGCGCAGCAACCGCGGCGGGCCTCTAACCCGTCGCCCGCCGCCTCGTCGTCCGATTCGGTCGACTTGACCGTCGACCCGATGATGTCGTCCCGAGCCGCGCGTTATCTGCTCCGCAACGGCCTGGACTACCTCAACTACCGCGAATACGACCGGGCCCTCAACTTCTTCCGGGTGATCGAAACCCGCCAAGGCGAGTTGACCGACCAGGAACGGCAGCAGCTCCGCAAGGGGATCGCCCGGGCCCAGCAAGGCAAGCGCGAGGCCGTCAACGGACCCCACGTCGTGGCCCACCCCCAGGGGCGCCCGACCAACCCCCCCGGCGCGTTCGCCCTGGCCAAACCCGCGACGACGGCTCGCCCGTCGGCGGGTCGTCCGTTGGCCCCCGAGCCGGTGCAACTAACCAGCGGGACCATGCCTGCGGCCGACATCGCTCTGGCTTCGACTCCGACCCCAAGCCCGAACGCCGGCGTCCCGTCGGCACCGGCCCCGCTCGACTCGCCGGTCGCCGTTGTCGCCCCGCCCTCGACGCCCGACGGCCTGGAACTCCCCACCTTGCCCGCGGCGCCGCCCGAGTCGCTGTTCGAACTCGCCATGCCAGCGGCCGGGACCACGCCGATGCCCGCCGCCCCCGTCGGCCCCGCCACCCCCCAGCCCCAAGTCGCCCCGGCGCCCGGCCCCGCCGCCGACCAGGCTTCGCCGCTGGAATTGCCGATCCTGGGTTCGCCCGCCCCGGTTCAAGCCCCGGCGCTCGACCCGGCCGCCACCCCGGCCGAAGCGACCTCGCCGGCGCTCCCCTCGATCGTGGGCAACGACATGCCGACCCTCCCCCAGGAACCGGCTCCCGCCCCCGAACCGGCTCCTTCCCCCGAACCGGCCCCGACCGATCAGCCCGTCGCCGTCGTCGCCCCGAGCCTGGGAGCGGAGCCGGCCCAGACCCCGGCCCCGGCCCAAGACCCGGCTCCGGCCCCGGCCCAAGCCCAGCCGCGAGCAAGCCTCGAGCCTCCGCCCGCCGCCGACGTGGCCATGCCTTCCCCGACGACGATTCCCAGCGGGGTCGACCCGGATCGGTCGGCCCCGGCCCCGGTCGGCTCGAACCCCGGCACGGAGTCGTTCTTGACGTCTCGCCACCGCGAGGAGATCGAGCGGCTCGCCCAGCGCCCCTCCGAGAGCAGCCCGGCGGGGGATCGGGCCTCGGCGGCCAACCCGACGAACGACCCGAATGCGTCGAACGGCCCGACCCAGGGGTCGACCCGCCTCGAACTGCAAAGGGCGCCCAGCCCGACCGAAGCCCGGCCGATCCGCCGGATTCCCGTCCCCGAGGAGTTCGTCCCGCTCGGGCGCCGCGACTGGACGCCGAACCGGAAATACTGGGCCGCCGCCGGGACCTGCCACATGATCTTGTACTTCCAGGACCCCGCCCTGGAACGCTACGGACAAGGCGTCGAGCAGGCCCTTGGGACCCGAGGCCGCTACTTCTCCTACCCGCTCGACGACCCCAAGCAGTCGAACCAGCGGAACCAGATCCTCCAGCCGTTCTACTCGATCGGCAAGTTCTGCTTCCAGGTCGGGACGTTACCCTACAAACTCGTGGTCGATCCCCCATGGGAAGCCGAGTACGACCTGGGCTACTACCGCCCCGGCGACAAAGTCCCCACAGACACCGTCGTGATCACCCCGACCGGCGTCGGCCCGCCCCTCAAAGGCCGGAAATATTGATCGCGGCGGGTTGACCCTCTCAGCGTCCCAGAGTGTCACTACGCACGGCCCTCGAATCTCCCCCGGGATTCGAGGGCCGTTCTCGTCGACTTTCCGTCAACTCGGAGAAGGTCAAAGAATCGGTTAGTCGAACACCCTCCCCCAATCGAAGACGTCAACCGGGCGAAAGTGGGCGACCTATGTTCCTTTTTGGTAATTTGGGCAAAAATTCATTGGACTTTCGGTTGATCTCTCTCAAAATCCAAGCATGCAGCCTGCAAATCGACAAATAATCATAATGCAAATATCAATCTTGTAAAGCGATCGTTCGATCTCGGGATGTTCCCGGATTGCAAAGCGGGGGATTCCAAACCGCGAAGTGGCGATTTGGAGCATCCCGCGATTTGTCTTGCTCGATCGGTTCCCGAGATGGGCATCGATTCGCTCACCCCTTGTCCAGCACCCCCGGAGTCGATCATGCGATCCGCCGCTCCTTCCCGGAAGCGGCCAACCCCCTTCGGTCCGGGCCGCGAGCGGTCCGACCAACCCAAGCGTCGGGTGATCCCCCGGTTGGAAGACCTCGAAACCCGGGTCGCGCTGACCGCCTCGGCGCTCGACCCGAGTTTCGGCCAGGGGGGCGTCGTGCTCGGCCCCATCGGTGGTGGAGTGGGAGCGTCTCCAACCTTCAGCGGGATCTCCGCGGTGACGGTCCAATCCGACGGTAAGATCGTCGAGGCCGAAGCCCAAACGACCGACAGCGGGAGTACGACGACCAACCCTCGGGACAAACGGCGAGGTGACCCTGCCGGCGGCCGACCAATTCTTCAACACCGTGGCGGTGCGAAGCGACGGCAAGATCGTCACGGCGGGCGTCCAACCTTCACCGCCCGCCAATAGTTCCGGTAATCCTCAGATGTCCGTCGTTCGCTCGACCACCACGGGCGCGCTCGACTCGGGCACGCCGGTCGGCGACTCGGTCCTGACTGGATCTCCAAAAGGTCAGGCCGAGTGTGAGTTTGTTTTTTGGCATTGCGGGGTGGGTTGAGGGAAAGGGGGACTGGCTCAAGCGAGGCACGAGCGGTGCCTGTCCCCCTTTTCCGGCCGGACCGCCAAAATCCAAAGTCACACCCGTCAGGCCCGTTTCCGATCCATCTGCCGACGATCCTGTGTGAACTCGTTGTGATTTGAATTAATCTCCGATGAAGCCCAGCTTTTTGGGCCGGTTGGGGTTACCGTTTGTGAATCTTGGTGCTAGCATGGATTTGTTCGGAAGATAACTTGACAATTCGTTTGGAGAGCCGAACACCGAAGCACAACTCAGCGTCTTAAGAATCTGGGACGACCGGACGCCAGGCCGGCTCGGGCGAGATCAGACGGGGAAGGATTTCTGTGATGCGACACGATGAGACCACGGCTTGGGGTGTCGAGTGGCAGGCGGAGCGGGTGACCCTGGGTCGGCACTTTCTGCGCGACATGGAAGGGCTCTGGCGGCAGATCCTCAAGCTCGCGGCGGTCGTGGAAACGACCCTGAACACGAGCGTCCGGGCCTTGTGCGACGGTCGGGCCGACCTCGCGGCCGAGGTGAAGTTCGAAGAGGCGTCGATCGACCGCTGGGAAGTCGAGATCGAGCGCGACTGCTTGAAGGTCCTCGCGCTTCATCAACCGGTGGCATCCGACCTCCGCCGGGTCGCGGCGATCCTGCGGATCAACAGCGACCTCGAACGGATGGCCGACCTGGCGCGTCACATCGCCAAGCGTGCCCGGAAGCTCGCCAAGGAGCCGACCGGCCGGGCCTTGCCCGAGGGGCTTGAAGCGATGGCCAACGACACCTTGGACCAGGTCCGCGAAGGTCTCGACGCCCTCAGCCAGGGGGACGTCGGACTCGCCCGAGCCGTGATCGCCGGCGACGGCAAGGTCGACCGCCACCGATCCGCAGTTATCGCCGAGTTGAAGCAAGCCATCCGCGATGATCCCGAGCGCCTCGACTCCTGGCTTCGCCTGATCAACGTCGCCCGGAACCTGGAGCGGGTCGCCGACCACGCCACCAACATCGCCGAAGCCGTCATCTACCTCCGCAACGGCGACATCATCCGCCACGACGCCTCCACGGGCCGATTCACCAAGTCTTGACCCTCCGTCTCGAAACCACCCCGGCGCAAGTTTGTTCGTACCCGCCGCGCCCCGCCCAGATCCGGGACGGGGCGTGTGGAATCTTGGCATCATGTCAACCTCAAAGCCTCATCACGCGGCGCGGGATTGACAAGGATTTCAGAAGCTATCGTCCAGGCTCGGGCGCAGCTCGGCGTCGATCTCGCGGATCAAGCGGCGGGTTTTCCGTCGGCACGCGGCGGAGAGCGACCGCCCCTGGGCGGTGGTCATCAGGCCGGCCAGGATCTCGCGTGACCGGGCTAGGAGGAGTTCGGCTTCGACGACCCGCCCCCGCTCGACCAGCCAAGCGGCCATGAGTTGGTCGTAGTCGTCTTCGGTTTGATCTTGATCGCGGATCGGCCGAGCCGAGGCGGAGGCGCCGTCGCCTCCTTCAACCCATCCGAATTCGACGAAGTCGTGATTCCACATCGTTGAAGTCCTTGTGCCTGCTTCGCTCGGGGGGATGATCGGGTTGGTTCGCGGTGTTTCGCGCCGGCCTTCGTCGAGAGGGTCCTCGCGGAACACTCTCGGCCGGACGCATGTCGGATGATCATCAATCCCGGATCGAGTCGAACCGGGTTCTGGGGGGTTGACCACTCTTGACGGAATGCGCCAAGCACCAACATGGCTCGTCATCCGTCCTTCGCCGCCCACCGGGCAATCTGCATCGTGAAAGTCGCGGCCGAGAAAATCAAGAGCCTGAGACCGTCGGGCCCCGAGTTCTTTCATTTTCAGGTCCATCCCGATTGCCGCCGGAGTCCGGGCGGGTCATATTCTTCGAGATCGTCGACCAATTGAGGGTCTTCTTAATCCTTTGAGATTTGCGATCCCGCGATTTGCAATTCTCGTCGCGAAGAATCTCCAGAGTCGAAAACGACAACCCTTCGCCCGTCAGTGGGCAACGGGTTTGTTCAAGGTGGCCAGGTGGACGATCCGGCGGTCGAAGGGGAAGAAACCGGCGGCCTCGTACAAGCGGCGCGCGGGGGTGTTCCGGGCGTCGACGGCCAGCTCGATCCGGGCGACCTGGGCGCCTCGGGCTTGCTCGACCGCGTAGTTCAAGGCGGCCTGGCCCAGACCTCGGCCTCGGGCGGCGGAGGTCAGGCCGAGGTAGGTGATCTCCCAGACGGGGCGGTCGGGGACCTCGGACAAGAGCAGGACGGCGGCGGCCCCGGGCTCCCCCTCGACGTGGCCGACGCTCCAGTACGTCGGGTCGAACCGCCCCGCGGCGCGGTGGCTGGCCATCACGTCGTCGAGCGACCGGACCCCTTCAAGCTCCGGCATGTCCAGGCTCTCGACATAAGTGGCCTCGAGGACCGCCCGGAAGTCCGCCTCGGTGTCCGGCCCGAGCGGTCGCCAGGTGATCGGGGGCGGGGGGGCTTTCCGGGTCGAATTCTCCGAGTGAGGGCGGTGGGTCTGGCGTTCGAGGAAGGTCAAGGTCGTGACCGGGGGCAACCCTCCTCGGGTCAGGTCGCCCCCGGCGGTGGCCGGCCCCGACGGGTCGACCAGAGCCTGAGCGACCCGAAACCCTCGCCCCCGGAGGTCGGCCAGGGCGGCGCGGAGCAGTCCCGACGCCAGCGAGGCCCGGCCCCAGATCGTCTCGACCTCGGGGGCCCAGATCGCGGCGGCCCGACCGGCCAGGGGGTGGGTCAACAACGCTCCCACCAACCGCCCCCGCCGCCGGGCCACCCAAAGCCCCGACAGGTCGAGCCGGCCCGACCGCGCTTCCAGCAAGGCGTCGGCGACCATCTGGCCCCGGAAGTCGACCGGAATCCGGCGATACAACATCGCCAGGGCGTCGGGTCGAAGCTCGGTCGGGCAGACGAAGATCGGCGAGTTCGCGGCCGTCGACGGCGAAGAGTGGGTCACCAGAACGTTCCCTCGAAAACAACCCTCGAACCGGGCCGATGACGAAAAGCGGGTCGCAAAGCGATTCCGACCCATCCCCTCCAAGAATAGGAGTTACGCGGTTCGATCAAATTGAGCCACGGATTAACACCGATTTGACACGGACGAGAGCTTGAAAAACCGATTGATCCGTGGTTCCTCCGTGTTAATCCGTGGCTAGAGAATCAACTGCGCAACTTCTACCTGCGATCTGCAATCTTTAGATTCGAAGAATTTCCAGACTTTCGAAAGCGACACCCCTGGGGGATCGTCGAGGCGCGGCCCCCTTGGCGCCCGGTTTGCCTGCTGCTAAAAAACCACAAACCCCGTCGGACGCGGCGGCCATTGACCGGGTTTCTCGGAAAACTCCAACGCCTCGCCGATGGTTGGCCGTATAGTAAAGAGCGTCAGGAGGGCATCCGGTGCGAAAAGTGACGGATTTCAAGCGGAACCCGACCCGGCCTCCCGCTCCGGGGGGCGAAACCGCTCCCGCGGAGTCAAGGACCGAGGAGGTCGGCGACGCTCGACTCGTGGAGCAATCTCGAAGCGGTGACAATCGGGCATTCGCATCCCTCGTGGCTCGCTACGAGCGCTCCCTGATCCGCGTCCTGGTTCGCCTGGTCCACGACGAGGAACTCGCCCGGGACCTGGCGCAAGAAACATTCTGGAAAGTCTACAACCGGCTCGATCGTTTTGACACGTCCCGACGGTTCGGTCCCTGGTTGTTTCGGATCGGTGTCAACCTGACGCTCGATTCGCTCCGCCGGAACGAACCGCCGCCCGCCATGTCGATCAACATCGCCGTCGGCGATGGCTGGAAGGCGTTCGACCTGCCCGACGCCGACCCGAGGGTCCAGGTCGAGCTGGCCCAGGAAGTCCAGTTCATCCTCGAAAAGATCCCGATCGCGTACCGGATGATCCTCGTCCTTCGCGACCTGGAAGGCTTCTCGTCGGCGGAGGTGGCCAACATCGTCGGCCGCCGCGAGGCCACGATTCGCTGGAGGTTGGCCAAAGCTCGCGATCAGTTCCGCGAGCACTGGGAGCGTCGCCAAAACTCAACGCAACGGGAGGCTGGGCATGAAAACGACTAGTCGGACGTGTCGCTGGGTTCGCCGACGATTGCCGCTGTTGGTCGGCGGCGAGCTGGCCGTCGCCGAGCGCCGCCGGGTCGAACGGCACCTGATCGGCTGCCCGGCCTGCCGGGGTCGCCGCGACGCCTCGAAACAAAGCCTGTCGGTGCTCCGCGATGTTGCCGCCCTCGGCCCGATCGCCCCGGGTTTCCGGGCGGGTGGCGATCGGCCGTCGGTCTGGCCCGCCCTGGCCCGGCAAATCCGCGAGTCGAGGCATCGGCCCGACCGGCTCTTCAGGTGGGATTGGGCTCGGTCGTGGAGCCTCCGGGCCGTCCAAGCCCAACCGGTCCTCGGGTTCGCCTTGATCGCCGCCGCGTTGGTCGTTGCTCTGGGTTGGATGGGCTGGTCGGGTCGATCCGGGCCGGTCGAGGCAGCACACCCCGCCACCGGTCTTGGCGCTGAGATTCCGATTGCGACGGCCCCAATTTCGCCCTCACCCCGTTCGAATCCCGCCGATCCGACCCTCGCCGGCCATGACTCGATCTACGCGACCCTCGACGACTTCGAGGCTCCGATCGCCCGCCCCGAGCGGCGGGCGTCGGCCTTGCCCGACGGCGAAACGTCGCGCGGTTTGGCGATCGTGAAGCCCGGCTCCAACCCGTTCCAACCCCCCTTGAGCCTCCGGCTCGACTACGACCTCGACTGGGGCACCTTGTCGGCCCCGGCCCAGCAGGATACACAACGGGCCTATTGATTGGCCGATCGACCGATCGCCGACGTTTCCCTCCGCGACCGGCCGACGGGGCTGGTCGTTTCCTCGTGAACCGAATGAGCGGGTGAACGTGAGCCGGTCCGCCATCCAGCCTCGATCCGGAACTCGGGGTCGTTCGCTCCGAGGCTCCCAATCGCCCAGGACGTCGGCGACGACGTTCGGCGCTGGGGCCGGCACGGGCCGGTTTGGTCTCGGTCACGCCGACCGCAATCGGTTCCGCCCATCCGGGTGGGCGGCGGTCGGGGCGATGGGCCTGGTGCTCCTGGCGTTGGCGGGCTGGCGCTCGTTGCATGGATCGGGCGGTGTCACCCCACTCGACCGGGCCGGCGACGCGAAGGGGGTCGAGGTGGCCGCCGTCGCGGGGGTTGGCCCGGGCGACGAGCCTAATGGGGCCGAGCCGGTCGCCGCTCAACCGTTGGCCGCCCTTGGGGATGACCCGGGGGCTGGGCTGGTCGACCTGGAAAAGGACCGACGGGTCGGCGAGGCGATTCGACGGGCGCGGTCGGCGACGGTCGCCCTCGAATACGAGGCGGGGGGGCCGGGCTTGCCGCGTCGGGTGGCTTCGGGGGTCGTCATCAACGATCAGGGAGACGTGCTTTCGATCCGGATCGACCCGCCCGCCGTCCGCGATCGCCCCTTGATCGTGGCCTCCGACGACGCCGGGCATCGGCATCCGGTCAAGTGGTTGGCGGCCGACCCGGAAACCGGCCTGACCTTGCTCCGGGTCGAGGCCGACGACATCAAGCCGACCCGCCAAGCCGCCGGCGACCCTTCGCTCGGCGCCGAGATCTTCCTGATCGGCAACCCGTATGGCCTGGGGCACTCGGTCACTCGGGGGCACGTCGCCAGCCTGGGGCGTCGCTTGACGATCGGCACGCAGGTCCTGGCCGGTTTGATCCAGATCCAGGCGTCGCTCCACCCCGGCGACAGCGGAGCCTTGCTGGCGGACCTCGACGGCGGCTGGCTCGGCCTGGTCCGGGGGGGCTTGGCCGCTCCCGGGTCGAACGTCGGCCGCGACAACGACCTCGGCTTCGCCATCCCCGCCCGCGACGCCTTGTGGGTCGCCGACCGGCTCAGGGCGTCCGGCAAGGTCGACCGCGCCTACCTCGGGATCAAGTTCGCCCCCGGCGTCGAGGGGGACGGCCTGTTCGCCCCCCCGGCCGCCCCCGTCGCCGACGATCAGGCGGGGGCCAAGATCAACGAGGTGATCCCCGGTTCCCCCGCCGACCGCTCGGGCCTCCGCCCCGGCGACCGCGTGGTCCGAGTCGACGACCGACCGGTGACGGTCTGCAACGACCTGACCGACCGCTTGAATCGGACCGCCGCCGGCGCCGACGTCACCCTGGAACTTGTTCGGGGAAAGCTCCGAGACCGGGTCACGGTCCGGTCCACATCTCGACCGCCCACCCCGGCGCTCCCTCCGACCGCATCGGCCACCGAGACGGACCCTTCTCCCTCGTTCACCTGGTCCAACGGCGCTCCGCTCACCAAGCCGTCGGCCGGAGCCGCCCCTCGGCCTGACGAGACCGCGTCGGGGATCATCCGGGCGCTCCGCGATCGCCTGGAGCGTCTGGAAAAGCGGGTGGACGAACTCGAACGCGGGCGCGGCGAGCGCAAAGCCGCCTCGAACCCTTAATAAGAGTAGCCACGGATGAACACGGATTGAGCACGGACGGATTCATCAAGCTCCTCATCAGTGCTCAATCCGTGTTCATCCGTGGCTCAATTCTGACCGGGTCAAGGTGATCCAGACGACTTCGGGGCGGCAGAACAGTCGGACGGGCGGGGTGACGGTGCCGACGCCTCGGCTGATGTAGACCTGGCAATGGGGGGCTTGGACCAGCCCTTTGAGGTACTTCTGGCCGAACGCCGACGGGACGATCGGCGCGCCGTAGCCGGGGACGACGACCTGGCCGCCGTGGGTGTGGCCGCTGAGGATCAGGCCGACGCGGGGGTCGTCGCAGTATTCGGCGACGTCGGGATTGTGCGACATCAGGATCACGGCGTCGCGGTCGGTCGTCTCGGCCCCGACGGCGAGGGGGACGTCGGGCCGGTCGGTCCAGAGGTCGCCGACGCCCGCGACCCGGAGCCGACTTCCTCCCTTTTCGAGCCAAGTCCCGGCGTTTCGGAGCAGGGAAATCCTGGCGGCTTCAAGCCCGGCGATGCTCTCGTCGAGTCCATCCCAGGAGTCGTGGTTCCCCAGGACCGCGAACCGGCCCATCCGCGCCCGCAACCGGCCTAGGTCTTCGTGGGCCGGGGCGACGTACCGGGTCCCGTGATGGCTGTAGTCGCCGCCGAGCAAAACCACGTCCGGGTTCATGCTGTTCGTCATGGCGACGACGGAGCGAACGTAAGCCCGAGGGACGTAAGGTCCGTGGTGGACGTCGGACAGGTAAGCGACGGTAGTCCCGTCGAACGCGGCGGGGAGGTTGGGGATGGCCACGGCGCGCCTGGTCAACCGGCACCATTTGGCTTCCAGGAACGGGTAGACGCCGCCCAAGGCCACCGAAGCGACCGCCGCCCGCTTCACGAATTGCCGACGAGTCATCCGATCCGTCCCTCCTTGGCGTGCCCGACCCCTGGCTTTGCGCACTCACCCTATCAGGTCTGATCGAAACTCGGGGGAGAAAGGCGTCTCGGCGTTTTCGGCTCGAAGTTGACGGCGCCTCCGGGGCCTCGTACGATCGCTTCTTGATTGCGTGACTGCCCGGCCCGTCGATCGCCACCGAGGTCAACATCGTGCGAATCCTCCTGACCAACGATGACGGCGTGTTCGCCCCGGGGCTCCGGGCGCTCCGGAAGGCGTTGATGACGCTCGGCGAGGTGACCGTGGTCGGCCCGGCGCTGGAGCAGAGCGGCGTCGGCCACTCGATCACCTTGCTTGAGCCTTTGATCGTCAAGGCGGTCGACTACGAAGACGGCGCGATGGCCGGCTACATGGTCGAGGGCAGCCCCGCCGACAGCGTGAAGCTCGCCATCTGCGAACTGCTCGGCCGACCGCCCGACCTGATCGTCTCGGGGATCAACGCCGGGAGCAACGCGGGGATCAACGTGCTGTATTCGGGCACCGTCGCCGCCGCGATCGAAGGGGCGTTCTTCGGGATCACCAGCGTCGCCGTCTCCCTGGAGCTTGCCGAGCACTTCGACTACCCCCACGCCGCCGACAACGCCGTCCGGGTGATCCGCAAGATCCTGGGCAACAACCCCAAGCCCGGCTCGCTGTTCAACGTCAACCTCCCCGCGCACTCGAGGGGCGAGCCGAAGGGGATCAGGGTCGTCCCGATGGGCGTCGGCCGCCACGGTGAAGGCTTCGAGCGCCGCCAGGACCCCCGGGGGCGGACCTACTACTGGATGACCTACAACCCGCCTTACCACCTCGAAGGCCCGGAAACCGACGTCACCAGCCTCTGCGAAGGGTACATCACCGTCACCCCGCTCGGATTCGACCTGACCCGCCACGACCAGCTCGGCGAAGTCGGGAAATGGGACTGGGCGGGCTGATCGCCCCTTTTTTGGATGGAGACCTCCCTTGATCCGCGTTCGCCTTGCCCGACCTTGGACTTTCACAATGATTTTGGGGGCCTTGGCCCTGGTCCCGGCGGCTTGCGACCAGCCGACCGGCTCGACCCGCCCCCGGTCGAAGGCTTCGGCGTCGGCCCCCGAGACGGTAAGCGCCGACTCGTTAAGCGATGCCCCGACTCCCGCTCCCGCCCCGGTCAAGCCCCGGCCGATCCTCGGCGAGCGGACCAGCGATATCCGAGACGCCAAGGCCGAGACCAAGCCGGGCGCGGGAGGGGTCGAGGTCCAGCCCAGGATCGTCGCCAAGGACCCGATCACCCTGTCGGGCAATGCCTATGTGACGATCGTCGGCCAATCCTCGATCCTCAACATTCAGCATGCGCTCGACTTGTATCAGGCCACCAATGGCGAATACCCCAAGACCTACGACGAGTTCAAAGAGAAAATCATCAAGGAAAACAACATCGCGCTGCCGACGCTCCCGTTCTACCAGGAATACGGCTACGACGTCCCCACCCACCGCCTGATTATCATCGAATACCCCGCCCGGAAGACCCAGGCGAATTACCCGAAGTGATCGGAGCCAGATGAATTAACGCGGCCACGGATGGACACGGACAGTTACGAAGTCCCCAATTTTGCCGTGTTACGGTATGGCTTAACAGACCGCGTTGAAAATTAAGGATAACCCCCGTGCAATCTCCCAAAAAGGCGTAAGATGGATTGACGCAGGGTGGCAATTCGCCGAACCGACCTGCATTGGAGTTTGATGGCCGAAAAGCTTAGGATCCGCGCCAAAATAAGTTACCCACTCTGTTTGTGTAATCTTGGATGAATCTCATAGTTCCATTCACCGTGGTAGTCGTCACGTTTGATCGTGCATTGGGCCAACTCCTCATCGCTGACCA
>JAABUX010003565.1_pt1 | contig 20501 bp, 12 predicted proteins | sample 5561851 | NCBI WGS metagenome assembly JAABUX01 (sample SAMN10711883, study PRJNA513361) | rock metagenome | isolation source: Antarctica rocks | place: Antarctica: Victoria Land, Richard Nunatak red sandstone | collected 2016-01-03 | reverse complement strand
CGGGTCGGGCACTTCGTACCAAGCTGTTCGTCGAGCAGAACAGACCGATCCGCGTCGTCCCTTCGGTTCTGACGCTTTATGTGACAGAAGGAGCGACCATTGCAACGCCTGTCCGGTTCCTTGCCCGGGCCAAGAGCGATGGCGTCTTTTTGAAATCCGTCGGCCAAGGGGATGATAGCCCCTTGGTCGTGGAACCTGAGGAAAAGTCAAATAATGATCGATTCAGCAGATTTCGCGTGAGTTGGAAGCCCAGCAGGCAGGTCAAGGAAGGCGTTTACAACATCGTCGTGACGACCGAACCGGGTGGTTCAGGTTCACTTATTGTCCCGGTGCAAGTTCGGATTCGGGAGGGTTGATTCCATGACAAAGAACCGAAAACAAGATCGACCTGGTTTCACTCTCATCGAATTGTTGGTGGTTGTCAGTATGATCGGCCTGCTCGTGGGCATCACCCTCCCAGCCGTTCAAGCGGCGAGGGAAGCAGCCCGAAGAGCGCAGTGTGTTCAAAACCTGCGCCAGCTCAGCCTGGCGACCAATAACTTCGCCGCTGTCTTCGATGCGTTTCCCAGTTCCATCACCTATCATCAGGTGAGTCCGCTCCCCCGGCTCACGATGAACCAAGCCTCGCTCCACTGCCAATTGCTTGAGTTCCTCGAGACAACGCCCCTCTACAATTCGATCAACTTCCGTGTGTCGATGATTGGTCCGGAATCCATGCCGCCCGAAAACGCGACGGCTCGCCTTTGGACGACCTCGGTCTTTCTCTGTCCGTCCGACCCGCTCGCGACGTCGGCGGGGGGTAACCAAAGTTATCGCGGCAACGTTGGCCTCGGCGAGTGGACTCTCGACGGCCCCCCAGGGTGGCCGAAGCTACAAAATAATGTCGTGGGGGCTTTCGGATCGGTGGGATGGGTTTTGCCGCTCGCGGCGTTCACCGACGGGATGTCAAACACGATCGCATTCTCGGAGAAACGACTGGGCAGCGGGTACGGTCCTTATCACCCCACGCGAGATTGGGTCGACGGCGTAGCTCCCCTCAACAGCGCCGTGACAGCCGATGAGTGGGTTGCGATCTGTTCATCGCTCCCTCCCGCTTCGGCCGAAACCGCCGTGTTCGACTCCGGGCGGGAGTGGCTCTTGGCGGGGACTCGGTTCTCGACCTTTTTCACGTCGGTTCCCCCCAATAGCCCCATCCCCGACTGCGGAGACAAGCATTACAACGGGCGTGGGATCTTCTCCGCGCGAAGTTATCACCCGGGCGGAGTTAACGTCGCGATGGCCGATGGGTCCGTCCGCTGGGTCTCCTCGACGATTGGCACAGCGACCTGGCGAGCCTTGGGGACCCGTGGCGGCAACGAGGTTGTCACCGAGTCCACCTATTAATTAAGCGCCCAACCAAATCGAGTTGCCGAGCTAATCTCAAAGCGAATGGCCAAAATAACTTAGCGCGACGTTCGATCAAGATTTTGTTACTTCAGAAAGGTCGCGCAAACCGTTTTTGATCGAGAACCCACCACGGTGAGTCTCCCCGGCACTTGGTCGCCGGCTCACCGCCAATCGAGGAGAAGACACAACATCGTCTCACCCCGAATTGGTTCTGGTTCTTGATTCCAGCGAACTTGAACTCCGTGTCAGGCCCTCTGCCCTTGCGGAGTCAAGTGGTGCGTGTTTGTAAGCCGCACCAGTTCAGCCAGTCGTTCCCTCGAAGAGAAGGAGAAATCCCGATGAAGAGCGAGACCAGAGGTTTGACCGGAGTGTGCGTCGCTTCGCTGGCATTGATGGCATTGGTGATGGGCTCGGGACTGCTGGGGATGCCATCGCTGGTGATGGCCCAGCGGCCCATGGGGTCAACATGCAGTCCCGCAGGTGGAGTGACCGGGTGTTACAACTGCAATGGCGGCCCCGCGACCTCCAGCGGCCAAGGTTGCAACGGCACCACCTCACCCCCTGCCGGTTGGTCGATCGGCTCGTGCAATCCCACGTCGTCAGCATTGACATGCACGGCTGGCACCATCGACTGCGGTGCTTGGATTAACTGCACGACCAAGAAGGCGACGGGAGGCAACTGCACGACGTTCGCGGTCTGCATCTGATCAGGACCAAGTCTTGTCCATCGCCCCGCAATGGTTCGTCCATGGCGGGGTAGCCTCCGTCCGCTATCCCTGTGTCGCCCAGGCCCATGTGGACGATCCGAAGGGACGGAGGCCTCACCCAACTATCGGAGATTTGCCGCCATGCCGAATCCTGCCGAATCCGCCACCAAGAAACTCGCTGACGAGATGGGTTCGTGGAAGTCAATCGAGTTCCGGCTCAGCGAGGCATTTGAGAACAAAGATCCGGACCGGAAGCCGTCCGAACCCAGAACGTTTCGCGCTTCGTACCACTACGTCGAGTCCGCAGTCGGACAGCGGTTGTATGAAAATCGGCTGATTTCGGATCTCAATCCAGAGACTCTTGTCTCGATCGATTATACCGATGGTTCAAAGTGCGCCTTTCTTTATCGAAGGGACAAAGGCGATCAGCTCGGCCAGGACCAGGTGACGATCAAGAGGTGGTTCGGCCAGGAGAAAGACGGAGTCACTCACCGCCCCGAGCCTTTAAGGTATCTCTATGTCGGCCTTAAACCGCTGTACGAGGTATTGAGCAAGGGCACGCCCGATGGCGAAGGGCGACGGCTTGACCGCAATTGTGATCGCTTCCTATTCCGCCAGGTTTCCGCCGAGAAGGACCCGTCGGTTCATCTCTACTGGCTCGACCGCGACACCGGGATCACGCTACGTTATGAGTATTTTGAAAACCAGGAGAAAATGTCTCAGGGCCACCCCTACTACTTATGGAATGCCGAATCGATCGATACTGTCGATGGCCATCATCTGGTGCGCAAGTCCGAGTTGCTGATGTTCAAGCCGAACGGCCCAAGTCCCTCGCAACCCGTGATGCACTATCAGGTATCCGCCGACGAAGTCTTCTTCGACCGAGATTACTCTGCAACAACGTTTTGGCCGACGATCTCGAAACAAACCAAGGTCATCGACATGGTTGCCAACAAGATCGTGATTCCAAGGGCGGAGGTGAGTAAGACATCTTCCACCGCCGATCCGATCCGCGCCGTTGATCCGGTCGGGTGGAACTCGTCTTACTCGCTCATGGGACTGCTGCTGGCCGCAACGGTTGTGGGCGTGGGTCTTTCCCTTTACAGAAACAAGAGATGATACAAGTTTCGCCTCGCTGATAAAGAGAAGTTGTGAGGATGGTGCAAAGCAAACTGCCGGGCTCCAGAGATGGAGTGTGGCGGCCCAGATTAACTGTGCGGATCGGGTGATTCGAAAAGTGGTGTGGCCCATGTTATTTTCAGTTACCTCTCAACCGTGGGTATTTTGAAAATCATGATCATCCTTTCCCGCGGCAAGCCACTCGTCGTGCTGCTCGGTGTGCTGCTGACGTTCGAACTGCTGGCAACTGAATCAATTTTAACGAACTCGCTCACGGTTGACGAGATCGCTCACCTTCCGTCCGGCATCGCCTACCTGCGGGATGGTTTGTACTCAATGTACGATGAAAACCCACCTCTGGCGCGTGACCTCATGGCGATACCGGCGGTCTTGGCCGGTGCCAAGATGAATTATGCGCGGGCCGGACTCGTGCGACGATGGGAATGGAACGTTTCGCAAGACTTTTGCAAGGCGAACCCTGATCGTTACTTCGCGATGTTCGTTTGGGGGCGATTCATCGTGGTCGGGTTGTCGGTCGCCTGCGGCGCCTTGATTTTTCGATGGACGACTCGCCTGTACGGTGCCGCGACCGCCTCGATTTGCGCTACCCTCTGGTTCACCGACCCGAATGTCCTCGCGCACTCCTCGGTTGCGACCACCGACATCCCCGCCACCTTCTTCGGTCTGCTGGCGACCTACTGGTTCTGGGGCTACCTCCGCGGCAAAGCGATTCAGTCCGCGGCGTTGGCGGGCGTCGGGCTTGGAATGGCGATCGGCACAAAATTCACCATGATCTTGCTCGTGCCAGCTTGGCTCATCATGGCGCTGGTCGACTTCAAAGCTTACCGACACTCATTGCCACAAACGCCCTGGCGTAAGCTCGCCGGGTCAGCACTCCTGGTTATGATCCTTTCACTTTTAATCGTGAACTCACTATATGGTTTTCACGGCACGTTCAGTTCACTCGGGTCCTTTACCTTCACCAGTCCATTCCTTTCGGGCAGTCCTCTTACCGAAGTGGGTGACCTGGTTGGCAACCGGTTCCAGGGTCATCCCATGGGTGCACTGCCGATCCCACTACCAGCCGACTTTTTGATCGGTTTCGACTCGCAACTCAACGAACAGCAGATCGGCAGATTCGCGAACCTTGACGGTGGCAAGTTGGTGGCTGGTGGCTTTTGGTACAGTCCGCTCAAGAACCTGTTGCTGAAAACCCCTGAGGGGACAATCTTGTTGGTCGCCTCCCTGGCCATATTGTGGTGCCGCCAACGAAGGCTCGCGTGTGGTCAGATTATTATTCTGGTCACTCCAGTGATCTTGCTCGGATTCTTATGCGCTCAAGCGGGCGGATTGAACTTTGCTTACCGCTATGCTATTCCTATACTTCCTTTCCTCATAGTCTGCTGTGGCCAGTTGATCCATGCTTCTTGGACTCACCTCCTCGGTCGGATCTTCCTTACTGTTTGTTTATCGTGGAACGCCGTGGCGGTTCTTTCCAGCCGGCCATCCTTTCTGAGTTTTGGGAATGCATTGGTCGGCGGATGCGATGGAGCGCAAAGAATTTTTCTGGGTAGTAATTATGATTGGGGCCAGGACCTGATGAGGTTGAAGCGCTGGGTTGACGAGAATCCGCAGGTCAAGCCGCTAGTCGTGATTTATTATGGCCCCACGACTCCGCTGGACATTGGATTGGAAACTCACCTCCCTCCTGCTCTGTTGTTCCGCCATCACCACAATTTCCCCGAAGGCAATCAAGAAGATTTTTACTTGGCCGTCAGTTCCAACGCTTTACATGGAATGCCTTGCCAAATCGTCGGCATTGAGGGCGATTCCGGCTCGATTACTCTTCATTCCGCCTTGCTCCGACCAGAAAACGCGGTGGCCCGAGTTGGCCGCACAATCTACATATTTCGCATCGGCAAATCTGGAAGCGAAACTGATCATCGATTTCTTCCCCTGGCAAAACTGCTGGGCTGCCTCGAAGAGACCGGACCAAACGACCTTTCCGGTACCCCCTGAGATTATGGTCTTTACATAGTTAGAGAATCACCCGTTCTAGGCGACCCTCGCAAGTGCCTGTGGCAGCAAGGACCTAAAAACCGGTTTGAGCGTGAGGCAACGTCTGGAGCCTTGACGCCCGGCCAGGGGGCCGATAGCGTGGGTGTCCTCCGATCATTCGAAATGATTTCCGATTTCCGGGGCGATCGGCTCGGAGGCCAGGCCGCCCGAGCGTCGCCCTTCCTCCGTTAGCCGTGTCCCAGGGAGTTTGCACGACCGATGTCCGACTCGCACAAATATGTGTATTCCTTCGGCGGCGGGAAGGCCGAGGGCAAGGCTGACATGAAGACCTTGCTCGGCGGCAAAGGGGCCAACCTGGCCGAGATGAGCGTCATCGGCATCCCCGTGCCCCCCGGCTTCACGATCACCACGGAAGTCTGCGCCGCTTACTACGAGAGCGGCAAGAAGCTGCCCGAACCGACCAAGCCGCAGGTCGAGGCGGCCATCGCCCAGGTCGAGAAGGAGATGGGGGCCAAGCTCGGCGACCCGTCCGACCCCCTGCTCGTCAGCGTCCGCTCGGGCGCCGCGCTGTCGATGCCGGGGATGATGAACACCATCCTCAACCTCGGCTTGTCCGACGTGGCGACCGAGGGTCTGGCCAAGAAGACTGGCAACGTCCGGTTCGCCTACGACGGCTACCGCCGGTTGATCGACATGTTCGGCTCGGTCGTCATGGGGGTTGAGCACGAACTGTTCGAGCATGAGCTGCACAGCTTGAAGGAAGCCCGCGGCGTCCAGCTCGACACCGAGCTGTCCGGCGACGACCTCAAGGAACTCGTCGGGAAGTACAAGGCGGTCTACAAGAAGGGGACGGGTTCGGACTTCCCGCAGGACCCCAAGGGCCAGCTCTGGGCGGCGATCATGGCCGTCTTCAATAGCTGGGAAGGCAAGAAAGCGATCGAGTACCGCCGGATCGAGAAGATCACGGGACTCAAGGGAACCGCCGTCAACGTCCAGGCGATGGTCTTCGGCAACATGGGGAACAACTCGGGGACCGGCGTCGCCTTCACCCGCGACCCGAACACCGGCGAGGATGTCTTCTACGGCGACTACCTGATCAACGCCCAGGGGGAAGATGTCGTCGCGGGCATCCGGACCCCCGAGCCGATCAGCCGGCTCCAGGACGACATGCCCAAGGTGTACGACCAGTTGATGGCGATCCGCCAGAAGCTGGAAACCCACTACAAGGAGATGCAGGACATCGAGTTCACCGTCCAGGACGGGACGCTCTACATGCTCCAGACCCGGACCGGCAAGCGGACTGGGCCGTCGGCGGTCCGGATCGCCGTCGAGATGGCTAAAGCCGGCTTGATCGACGAGAAAACCGCCATCCAGCGCGTCAACCCGGACAGCCTGAACCAGCTCCTCCAGCCCCGGCTCGACCCGAAGGTCAAGGTATCCCCGGTCGCCACCGGGATCGCCGCCAGCCCGGGCGCCGCCGCCGGTCTGGTCGTCCTGTCGGCCGAGGCCGTCGTCAAACATGCCGAGGATCATCCCGGTGTGCCAATCATGCTCGTCCGGAAGGAAACCAGCCCCGAAGACGTTGCCGGGATGCACCTCGCCAAGGGGATCTTGACCGCTACCGGGGGCAAGGCGAGCCACGCCGCCGTCGTCGCCCGCGGCTGGGGCAAGCCCTGCGTCGTCGGCTGCGACGCCTTGAAGATCGACGAGGAAGCCGGCCAGATCACGATCGGCGGCCACGTCGTCAAGGTGGGGGAATATCTCACCATCGACGGGACCACCGGCGACGTCATGATCGGTCAGGTGGCCACGGTTGACCCCGAACTCGGGCCAACCTTCTTCACCTTGATGGAGATGGCGGACAAGTTCCGGACCCTCAAGATCCGGACCAACGCCGACTCCCCCAAGGACGCGCTCCAGGCCCGCGAGTTCGGCGCCGAGGGAATCGGCCTCTGCCGGACCGAGCATATGTTCTTCGACGAGCAGCGGATCGTCGACATGCGGAAGATGATCCTCGCCGATGATGAAGCCGGCCGCAAATCCGCCCTGGCCGCGCTCGAACCCTACCAGCGCGAGGACTTCATCGGCCTCTTCCAGGCGATGGACGGTCTCCCCGTGACCATCCGCCTCCTCGACCCGCCGCTCCACGAGTTCCTCCCGCACGAGGAAGCCGGCCAGGCCGAAGTCGCCAAGCAACTCGGCGTCCCGGTCCAGAAGGTCAAAGACCGGGTGAGCCAGTTGCACGAGTCGAACCCGATGCTTGGGCTGCGCGGTTGCCGCCTGGCGATCAAGTTCCCCGAGATCGCCGACATGCAGGTTCGCGCGATCATCGAAGCCGCCATCGCGGTCAAGAAGCAAGGAAAGAGCGTCTTGCCCGAGATCATGATCCCACTCGTCGGCACCGTCGAGGAGTTGTCGTTTCTCAAGAAGCGGGCGATCAAGATTGCCGACGAGTGCATGACCACAGCGGGGACCAAGGTCGAATACCTGATCGGGACCATGATCGAGGTCCCGCGGGCCGCCTTGACCGCCGACAAGATCGCCGAGGAAGCCGAGTTCTTCTCGTTCGGGACCAACGACCTGACCCAGATGACCTACGGCTTCAGCCGCGACGACATCGGCTCGTTCGTCCCAGCCTACGTCGAGTACAAGATCCTCCCGGTCGACCCGTTCCAGACCCTCGACGCTTCGGGGGTCGGCCAGCTTGTCGAGATGGGAACCCTCAAGGGCCGCGCCGCTCGGCAGGCCAAGACCGGCGAACACCTCAAGGTCGGGATCTGCGGCGAGCACGGCGGCGACCCGGAATCCGTCATGTTCTGCCACAAGGTCGGGATGGACTACGTCTCCTGCTCTCCCTTCCGCGTCCCGATCGCCCGCCTCGCCGCCGCCCAGGCCGCCCTCGCCGACGGCAAGACGATCAGCCGCGACCGTTGATGGTTGCCGAGACCCCGCCTCAAAATCGACCATCCCCGCGAGGCTGTCGGAAGTGATTCCGACAGCCTCGGATCGTTTCCCCTCGCTGGCGAAACGAACCCAAAGTCGCCTGGGAAGCTGCCGACCCTCTCCCGTTCCCAGACGGTTTCGGTCGGTGGGACCAGGCCAAACTGGGTCCCGCGAAGACGCCTCAGAGTCCGTCCCGGGATCGGCGGAAGTTGGCCAGGGCCGTTCCGCTAGTCCGTTCGGGGTTTTTGGTTCGGGCGCTTGCTGGGGGACTTGGGTCGTGGTAGCCTAGGCTGAGGTCGACCGTGCCATCCATCGCATCACCCGGCCGGTTCATGTCCACCTCGCCGGTCGAAGCTTGACCAGAAACCCTTCGACCCGGGGGGACTCCCGCCACTTTTTGGTCGTTTTCCCATCCTCGAATCTGACAAGCTAGAATCCACTCGAGGACGCTTTGCAAACCGAAGCGTCCCGTCACCTTCATGCGCCGGCGTCAGATCCCGTCACCCTCGGCGACTTTTCTCGGAGTTGACTCCCGATGGCCAAGCAAGCTCGTGATTGGAGCGATATCCTCGTCAAGCGCGGGGTGATTGGACCCGACCAGCTCAAGGAAGCCCAGGGGATGGGCAACCTCGCGCTCGAAGACGCTCTGGCGAAACTGGGTTACGTCGATAGCGACGACGTCATGAAGGCCAAGGCCGAACAGTTCAGCATGGACTTCATCGCCCTCCGCGAGATCGAGATCCCCGAGTCGGTCGTCCAGCTCGTCCCCGAGTCGCTCGCGCGCGAAAACATCGTGATGCCGTTGTCCCAGCAGAACGGGATGATCCGGGTCATCATGTCCAACCCCAACGACTTCGAGACGGTCGACAAACTCCGGTTCGTCCTCAACCGCGACATCGACATCGCCCTGGCGTCGAAGGAAGCGATCCTCGAAGCGATCAACAAGTATTACGGCGGAGCCTCGAAGGAGAGCGAGTCGGTCGACTCGATGCTCCAGGAGTTCACCGACACCGCGATCGACTTCTCCGACGAGGGGCCAGCCGGTGGCCGGAGCGGGTCGGGGTCGAACACCCTCGAAGAAGGGGACGCGCCGGTCATCCGCCTAGTCCACCTGATCATCCAGGAGGCGGTCGTCACCCGCGCCTCGGACATCCACATCGAACCGTTCGGCGACCGGGTCCGCATCCGCTACCGGATCGACGGCGTTTGCGTCGAGCGCGACTCGGCCCCTCGACGTCTTTTAGGCGCGATGGTGAGCCGGATCAAGATCATGGGGTCGATCGACATCGCCGAAAAGCGGCGGCCCCAGGACGGGCGGATTAAGATCCACGTCGCGGGCAAGGATATCGACCTCCGGGTGTCGATCTTGCCGACCAACCACGGTCAGTCGGTCGTCATGCGAATCCTGGACCGGGACAACATCAAAGTCAGCCTCCGCGACATGGGCTTCTCCGACGACAACTGGAAGCGGTTCCAGGCGCTCATCAAACGACCGAACGGGATCTTGCTCGTCACCGGGCCGACCGGCTCGGGGAAGACGACCACCCTGTACGCCGCGCTCAACGAGCTTAACCGGCCCGACGTCAAGATCATCACCGCCGAGGACCCGGTCGAATATTACCTCCCCGGCGTCAACCAGTGCGAGGTCCGGGCCAAGATCGGGATGACCTTCGCCCGGATCATCCGCGCCATGCTCCGGCAGAACCCGAACATCCTCCTGGTCGGGGAAATTCGCGACGAAGAGACAGCCAACACGGCGATTCAAGCCTCTTTGACGGGACACCTGGTTTTCAGCACACTTCATACGAACGATGCGCCCAGCGCCGTAACACGCCTGGTCGATATTGGCGTGCAACCGTTTCTGGTCGCCAGTTCCGTCATGGGGATCATGGCCCAGCGGTTGGTCCGGAAAATCTGCCCCAAATGCAAGGTTCGCTACGAGCCCCCCGCGCACGTTTTGAAGTCGATCGGCATCCGCCCGGAGGTCGCCAAGAAGGCGAACTTCATGAAGGGGAAGGGGTGCGCGAACTGCAACCGGACCGGCTACCGCGGGCGGATGGGCATCCACGAGCTAATGGTCATGACCAGCGTGATCCGCGACATGACGTTCAAGGGGGAACCGACCAACGTGATCCGTAAAGCCGCCCGGAAACAGGGGATGCACACTTTGTTCGAGGACGGGATGATCAAAGCCCTCAAAGGACAAACCACCATCGACGAGATCCTCCGGATCACCCACCACGAGGCCCTGTCCGAAACCGGGAGCTAACCCCTCGCGACCATGTCGAGCTTCCCTTCGGGGTGGCCCGTGTGCCTCGACCGGTCGGGAACTGTTGACCTCGCGACCTACCGGCGATGCGCCGAACTTGACCATGAGTTCGGGGCGTCGCCGCGGTTTTCCCCGACTTTGTTCGCCATGTTTCGCTTGATCCTCCCCTTGTCCACCGAAACAATCGGATGTGGGCCGAATGTTCTCTCGACCCGCCGCCTCAACTTCTCGTTGGCGGTCTCCTTTCGGTGGACATCTAGTCGACAGGGCAAAATCAACCCCTCGGCATGACCTGCGGTCGGGTTGACTTGGCGGAGACTCCGCGAAAGGTTCGACGCGCTCATGGGAACGCTGCTGATCGACAAGCTGTTGCAAACGGTCGTGACCCAAAAGGCCAGCGACCTCCACCTGACTGTCGGCTCGAAGCCGATGCTCCGGCTGGGGGGGCACATGGTCCCGCTCAACACCAAGGTGCTCGAGTCGGCCGATACCTCCGCGCTGATGAAGAGCATCACCCCCGAGCGCTGCCAGCAAGAGTTGCAGGAAGTGGGCGGGTGCGACTTCGGGTTCGCGTTCGGCGAGGCCGCCCGGTTCCGCGTCGCGGTCTTCAAACAGCGCGGCAATATCGGGATGGTCCTCCGACGAGTCCCCAACGAGTTCTTGACGTTCCAGCAGTTGGGTTTGCCGTCCGCGATGGAAGAATTGATCAAACGCCCGCGCGGTTTGATCCTCGTCACCGGTCCGACCGGCTCGGGCAAGACGACCAGCCTGGCGTCGATGATCAACTGGATCAACGACAACCTCGACCGGCACATCATCACGATCGAAGACCCGATCGAATACTTCCACAAACACAAAAAGTCGCTGGTCAACCAGCGCGAGATCGGCATCGACGTCCCCGACTTTCCCGAGGCGATCCGCCGGGCGCTCCGGATGGACCCCGACATCATCCTGGTCGGTGAGATGCGGGACCTTGCGACGATCCAGGCGGCCGTCACCGCCGCCGAGACCGGGCACATCGTCTTCGGGACTTTGCACACGAACTCCGCCGAAGGGACCGTCAACCGGATCATCGACGTCTTCCCCAAAGAACAGCAGGACCAAATCCGGACCCAGCTTTCGGTCGCGATCCTGGGCGTGCTCGCCCAGGCACTCGTCCCGCGCATCCCGAAAGGTCTGGTCGCCGCTTACGAGATGCTGGTCGTCACGCCGGCGATCTCCAACCTGATCCGCGAAAACAAGACCTACCGGATCGACTCGTCGATCCAGACCGGTCGGAAACACGGGATGATCCTCCTCGACGACAGCCTCTACAACCTCTGGAAGCAAGGGCTGATCGCCGAGGAAGAGGCGATGTACAAATCACGCAAACCCGAGGAACTGCGCAAGCGGATCGACAACGCCAAGCAGGGCCTCATGGACGAAGACGAAGCGGAGGAGGAAGACGATTGATCGCCCGGCGAGCCGACGGTCCCCCCGCTCCGGCGGGGTTGAAGTTTTCCGGCAACATCGGGAAACTCCCGTCGGTCGGCAGGCGTCCAACAGTCGGGCTGGTCTCTTGACGGCTCTCCCTCGCTGGTTGTCGCCTTGATTGGGTTCGTTTCCGGACCCTTCCGCTCGGGCCGTCCTGGTCCGAGCCGCCTCGGGATCTAATTCGTTGGCTCAAGTGGCTCCAAGCGCACGTTCGGACACGGTTTCGCCCGCGCGGAAGAAGGGTGGTTGCATGGCTCGGCGACTCGGCACGATCTTGGTGGATATGGGGTATCTCAACGACGATGCCCTCTGGAAAGTGCTGGAAGAGCAAAAGCGGTCCGACAACGAGATGATCGGCAAGGTCGCGGTGCGCCTCGGGATGGTCACCGAGGACCAGGTGCTCAAAGCGCTCGGCGAACAGTTCGGGATGAAGGTGGTCCGGCTGGGCGAGATGACGGTCCCCGCCGAGTTGACCGAACTGATCAACGAGACGATGGCGACCACGTTCAAGATCGTGCCGGTCTCGCAGCACAAGAAGGACAAGAGCCTGACGATCGCGATGGCCGACCCCCGCGACCCGCAAACGCTGGAAAGCATCAAATCGTTCATCGGGGTCGACGTCAAAGGGGTGATCGCGGCCGAGTCCGACATCCTGGCGGCGATCACCCGGTTGTACGCCGGCAAGCAGGAGTCGATCCAGGACGTTGTCAGGCAGATCGAGAACGACAAGGGGTTGTCGCAGTTCCAGAACCGGAACGAAAACACGATCGACCTCGAAGCGATCGAGGAGATGGCCGAAGCCGCGCCGGTCCGGAAGCTCCTGAACATGGTGCTCCTCCTGGCGATCAAGGACAAGGCGTCGGACATCCACTTCGAGCCGTTTGAAGACGAATACAAGATGCGGTACCGCGTGGACGGGATCTTGTACGAGCTGGTCCCGCCGCCGCGCCACCTGGCGCCGGCGATCTCGTCGCGGATCAAGGTCATGTCGAACCTCGACATCGCCGAGCGTCGGCTCCCGCAGGACGGTCGGATCGAGCTGGCGATCGGCGGCAACCAGGTCGACATCCGGGTTTCGACGCTCCCGACCTTGTTCGGTGAGAGCGTCGTCCTGCGGATCTTGGACCGGACCGTCGTCAACCTCGACCTCAACAAGATCGGGATGCCGCAAGACCTCCTCGCGATATGGCGGACGGTGATCTACAAGCCGAACGGGATCATCCTCGTCACTGGGCCGACCTCGTCGGGGAAGACCACCACGCTCTACGCCACGCTCAACGAGCTCAACACCACCGAAGAGAAGATCATCACCACCGAGGAGCCGGTCGAGTACGACATCGACGGCCTGATCCAGGTGCCGATCAACGGCGAGATCGGCGTGACGTTCGCCATCTGCCTCCGGGCGATCCTGCGGCAAGACCCCGACAAGATCCTCGTGGGGGAGACCCGCGACCTCGAAACCGCCGAGATCGCGATCCAGGCGTCGCTCACCGGGCACATCGTCTTCACCACGCTGCACACCAACGACGCGCCGTCGGCGATCACCCGGCTCCGCGACATGGGGATTCCAACCTTCCTCATCACCGCCACGATCGAGGCGGTGCTCGCCCAGCGGTTGGTCCGGCGGATCTGCTTGCACTGCAAGACGGAGTTCACCCCCAGCCCCGAAGTGGCGATGGAGTTGGGGATGACCCCCGAGATGGCGGCGGCCAAGAAGTTCTTCTACGGCAAGGGTTGCGAGAAGTGCAACAACACCGGCTACAAGGGGCGGATGGGGATCTATGAACTCCTCATCATGAACGAGGAACTCCGCGAGATGGTGGTGTCCGAAGCGTCGCTCGACGCCTTTCGCGAAGCCTGCCGGAAGTACGGGATGCGGACCCTCCGCGAGTCGGGCCTCGAAGCGATCCACACCGGGCAAACGTCGATCGAAGAGATCATCCGCGAAACCATGCTCGACGACGCTTGAGCCGGGGATTCGCGCCTCCAACCCCATTACAACCTCATCTTTCCGCGCTACCGACCCCACGACCCAGCCTGAAGGAGTGCCCGAGGATGCCGACCTTTCAATACGAGGCGATGGACAACACCGGGCGCGAGGTGAAGGACTCGATCGACGCCAGCACCCAGGAAGAAGCGCAACAGCTCATCCGCCAGAAGGGGTTCTTCGTCACGAAGATCTCCGAGCGGTCGAAAGCCAAGAAGAAAGGGCCCGCCGCCGCCAAGAAGGGGAGCGGTCGCAAGGGGAAGAAGAAATCGTTCACGATCGGCAAGATCTCGACCAAGCAGCTTTGTACCTTTACCCGCCAGCTCTCCACCCTGCAAGACGCCGGGTTGCCGATCTTGCGGAGCCTCAAGATCCTCCACGGTCAGTCGAAGCCGGGCGTGCTCAAGAACTCGCTCGAAGACGTCGTCGAGGATATCGAGAGCGGCGCCACCCTGTCCGACGCCTTCGCCAAGCACCCCAAGGCGTTCGACAAGCTTTACTGCAACATGATCAAGGCCGGTGAAGCCGGTGGTGCCCTCGAATCGATCCTCCAGCGCCTGGCGGACTTCAAGGAGAAGTCGCAGACCCTAAAGCGGCGGATCAAGTCGGCGATGGTTTACCCGATCGTCGTCGTCTCGGTCGCCTGCTTGATCGTCGGGTTCATCTTGTACTTCATCATCCCGAAGTTCGAGGCGATCTTCAAAGACTTCGGTGTCGACCTGCCGTCGATGACCAAGTTCTTGATCGTGGCTAGCCACGTCGTGGTCGACAAGTTCTACCTCGTGCTCCTGACTCCCGTCCTGTTCGTGGTCATGATCAAGCTGATCTACCGGAACCCGACCGGAGCCTACATCCTCGACCGGATCTTGCTCCTGATCCCGGTCATGGGGCAGATCGTCGAGAAGTCCACCGTCGCTCGGACCACCCGGACGCTCGGCACCTTGGTCCAGTCGGGCGTGCCGATCCTGGAGTCGCTCAACATCGTCCGCGACACGGCGGGGAACATGGTGTTCGAGCGGGCGTTCACCCGGATCTACGAGAGCATCCGCGAAGGGGAAACGATCGCCCAACCACTCCGCGAGGCGCGGATCGTCGACGACATCGTGGTCAACATGATCGACGTCGGCGAGGAAACCGGCGACCTCGACACCATGCTCAACAAGATCGCCGACAACTACGACGAAGAGGTGGAAACCCTGGTCGAGAGCTTGGTCAGCTTGCTTGAGCCGATCATGATCGTCGTCCTGGGTGGGATCATCGGGTTCATCGTCATCGCCCTCTTCTTGCCGCTGATCTCGCTCATCAGCAAGCTGTCGGGCTGAGCCGACGAATCATCAAAATTCAATGCGGAGACGGACTTTCCGACCGTCACGCCCGGCCGACCGGCCCGTATCTCCCTTGATTTCGGGTCGGGGCGTCCGCTCCCCGCGCCGAGACTCCCGTCCCGATCGCCGCCACTCGCCGCTGAATCCGATCCGTCCCCCAACCAGTCAACGGAGCGGAGCGACCCGCGTGGATCGAGTCGCCCGCCCAGGGGAAGTCGGCATCGTCCCTGTCGATTGGATGTCGTCGCGCACCGGTTTTCCTTGTGATCCCCACTGAACCATCCTCCGCGGAGCTTCGACCGATGGAACGCCCCCACCGCCCTCGACCCACCCGGGCCGGCTTTACCTTGGTGGAACTGCTGGTCGCCATCCTGATCATCGCCGCGCTCTTGGCGATCCTGCTCCCGACGGTCGGGGCGGCTTTCAAGCGGGCCAAGGAAGCCTCGGTGTCCGCCGAGATGAACAACATGGCCACCGCCTTGGCCAGCTTCAAGAACACCTACAACGACTTCCCGCCGAGCCGGATCATCCTCTCCGAGGTCGGCTACGCGGCGCTGCTGACCAACACCACGCCGGTCGCGAGCGGCCCCACGGGCGACCCCAACACCGCCGACATCACCGTCGGCCTACTCGCCCAACGGTCGTTGACCTACCTCCGGAAGTTCTTCCCCCGGGCCGACTTCATCGGGGTTCCCGGGGCGGGGTCGACCCAGGGCCACTTCAACGACTTCAACGGCAACGCGACCCTCGACACGAACTACTACATCATCAACGGGTCGGAATGCTTGACCTTCTTCCTGGGCGGCATCCCGATCGTCGATACCAGCGTCACGCCGCACGTCATCAAGGGGTTGAGCGGGTTCAGCAAGTCGCCGACGCACCCGTTCGTCGACGCGGGGACTTTCGCGGGGACGACGACCTTGGTCGCCCCGAACCGGACGGTCCCGAACTATGAGTTCAACAACGGCCGGTTGTTCGACCAGGATGGCGACGGCATCCCGTCCTACTTCGACCCGCTCGACCAGACACCGGGGAGGCGCCGGACCTACGCGTACTTCTCGGCTTACGGGACCAACCAGTACGACCCCAACGACGTCAACGGCTACGGCCGCGCCAACACGGGCAGCAACGGGGGGGCGGAAAACTTCGAGCTGGAAGATGACGGGACCACCTTCGTCGAGCGGAGTTTCTCGGTCTTCTTCCCGACGTCGAGCGGTACGCCCTACTTCGCCAAATCCGCCGCCCCCAACCCGTACACCACCGGAGCGGCGGCGATCGGGACCTCCTCGACCACTTCGACCGCGGCGGTGAGCTGGTACAACCCCAACTCGTACCAGATCATCTGCTCGGGTCAGGACCGGCTCTGGGGATTGGGCGGGCAGTACATCCAGAACGCCACGAGTGGTTCCAGCCTCCCGCTCGAAACCACCGACCCCGGCTTGATCCACGCGGGCGACGCGCTGTCGATCCGCCAGCGCGAGGCCGACAACCTCGCCAACTTCACCGCGGGGCGGCTCCAGTAAGCGAGTCGGTCGCTCGGGTGAGCGGAATGGAACGGGAGGCGGACCGGCTTGGAGTCGGTCCGCCCGAGACGAGCGACAGCCGGATCAGCCAGACATTTGCTTTGCGAGCATCCGAACAAAGGAACGGCGGACGCCATGCGACGACCTGATGATCGCGACGAGCGGCGGCGAAGCGGAGCGGCGGGGTTCACCCTGATCGAACTCCTGGTGGTGATCGCGATCATCGGCTTGATCATCGCCCTGATCCTGGTCGCCGCCGCCGACGGCGTCCGCCGCGCCGAGGAGCGAGCCACGCAGGCGCTCATCACCAAGATTACCATTGGGTTGGAAGACCGGATCGACGCGCTCCTGAACGCCCAGGCGCCGGTCAACCAGACGCATCGCTACCTGGCGGCGATCAACTTCAACCCCAGCGGGTCGATCTACATCCCGGTCGGGGCAAGCAGCGGGTCGGGTTCGGACGAGCGGCGGGCGCAGGTGATCGCCCTGTTCGACTACCTCCGGGCCGAGTTGCCCGACGTCTTCTTCGTCAACGCAAAGACATCGGACGGGGCGGCTTTCGCATCCACATATCCGCTCAACTTCGCGGGCGCGGCCTACCCCACGCCCAATTACCCAGCCTACGCGCAATATTACCTCCCGCTTGGCAACCTCGCCCCCGGCCTCCCGCTCGATATCAACTTGAACCTGGTTCCCAACAACATCAACACCCCACAGGTTGTCAACACCCCCTATACCCCACCACCAGTCTCGGGGATCTTCGGGGCGTCGTTTTCGGCGATGGGCGGGATCACCAAGAATCTGGGGTACGCCCCCCACGGCTACGACGGGATCGACAACGATGGCAACGGCATGATCGATGATCTGGCCGAAGGGACCCCGCCGGGCTTAACGGCCGCCGCCTTCGCCACTCAGGTCAGCACCCAACTCGCCAAGCACACGCACAAGACCGCCCGCGCCGAGGTGCTGTACGCCGTCCTGGTGGAGGGGTTGGGGCCGCTCGGGAGCGTGTTCAACCGCGACGACTTCACCTCGCGGGAAGTGCAAGATACCGACGGCGATGGCTTGCCCGAATTCGTCGACGCCTGGGGTGAACCGCTCCAGTTCTTCCGCTGGCCGATCTATTTCGGAGGGGCCGGAGTCGCCGGGTCATCCGACTCGCAAAAGGGAAGTGAACAATATGGCGGCTACGGTGAGGTCCGAGAACTTGACCCGCTCGACCCGAACCAGTTGCTCGTCTCGCCCGGTTGGTGGTCGTCCGCCGGCAACCCGGCGTTGACCTCATCGAGTTCGTTCAGCCCCAGCTTCACCGCCCCCAGCGGCGCGGCGACGGGGGAAAGCCTGGGGGCGCTGGCCTTCATGCACCACTTCCACCTCTTGGTCGACCCCGCCGCCGGGTCAACCACCGGGAATAGTTGGGACCGAACGGGCAACTACCGGCGCCGGGCTTACTTTTCCAAGTTCCTGGTGCTCTCGTCGGGGTCGGACAAGGAGCCGGGCGTGGCCCAGTTCGCCAAGGATTATTCCGCGCTGACGAGCGACCCCACATCGACGACCTATGCCTTCCCTAATCCCAACTCGTCGATGGAAGCGAACACCTTATCGCTGATCTTCATCGAAAACCAGGCATCGCAGACCAACCCCTCCGCTCGGTCGGGGTCGTTCTTTGAGATCCCCGACACCGGGCCGAGCGCGACCACGGTCTTCCTCCAGACCAATGTTGGGTTGGACGACATCTCGAACCACAACATCCAGACACCCGGCACGGGAGTTCGCTGATGCCCTCGACGCTCCGACGGACCGCCCCGCGCGGCTTTACTCTGGTGGAACTGCTGGTCGTCATCGCCATCATCGGCCTGATCAGCGCCGTGGCGCTGCCGGTCGTCCTCCCCGCGCTCAACGAGCGACGGGTCAGCGAGGCGGCTCGAATCCTCCAGGCGGTCCTCGCCGGCACCCGCGACGCCGCGATCCGGGCCAACGCCCCCCGCGGGATTCGCCTCCTGCCCGACCCGGTCTTCGGGTTCATCGCCGGCCAGCCGTTCGCGTCGAATCGGTTCATCGCGATCGAACCGGCCCCCGACTACAGCGAAGGGGTCGTCCGGAGTCCCGAACGGACGTACCCCGCACCCGCCGCGCCGAACACCACCGACCCGACGTTCGACCTCAGCGGGTTGTACCTCCGGATCGCCGAGTCGGGGCATTCCCAGATACCAGCGAGCACGTTGGTCCCCACGGGGATCGTCCTGAACTCGCCGACGGGCTGGAGATACAACATCCGTCAGGGGGATAAGATCCGCTTCAACGACTCGGGGGCGTATTACACGATCGCCGGGCCGATCAACGGGCCACCCTATACGACAGTCAACGGTAAGTCGATGACGCAGAACCCCGAGCGCTACATCACTTACCCGACCGCCGTCACATCGACCGGAGCCAACTACCTGGCGGCTGGGTGGATTCCCGAGTTCCTCAACCTGACCAACGGGATCGACGATGACGGCGACGGTTGGATCGACGAGTCGTGCGACGGGATCGACAATGACGGCGACGGCGTGATCGACCCCGGCTTTAATGGGATCGACGACGACGGAGCCAACGGGATCGACGACCCGGCCGAGCTGTCCTACAGCACGATCACCGGGAGTAACGAGTACGAACAGGAAGTGTTTGCCGGCGTGCAGTCGAGCACAAACTTGACGAACGAGAACTACACCATCCTCCGTCGGCCGGTGGTTTCGCCCAACGCCGCCGAGGTGACTCTCCCGGCGGGGACCGTGATCGACCTGACCACCTGGAACGCGGCGTCCTCGCATAACGGCACGACCGCGACGCCGACGCTTCCAGAACGGTCAAGGCTGCCGGTCGACCCGTTCTCGGGTTATGTGGACGTGTTGATTGACCAGACGGGCCGGGTCGTCCCCCCCGGGGCGGGGTCGGGCGGTGGCGGGTATTACGCCAATTCACCGATCGCCAGCTTGCCGTTCTACCACTTCTGGATCACCGAGCGCGAAGCGGTCGTCGCCCCGCTCTGGGACCCCGCGGTCGTGGCCACGCCCTACGCTCCGGCGCCGAATCCGAACTATTCGAGCACCCCACCGCAATATCACCTCCTGCCGATGCCGCAGGGGACGCCCAACTACACCAACGCGAATTTTCTCAAAGGGGAGCGACGGTTGGTCACCCTGTTCACCAGGACCGGCCAGATCGTCGCGAACTCGATCGAGGCGTTTGACGGCTCCGACACCAGCAACCCATTCTACGACGCCCAGAGTGGCACCAAGGAGTCGCAATGACCGTCGCTCGCAGCCATCGCCGGTCGGGGATCACCCTGACCGAAATCTTGATCGCGATCCTGATCATGGGTGTTGGCCTGATCTCGCTGGCGACGTTGTTTCCCCTTGGGCTGCTCCGGCTCCGTGAGGGGACCAGGCAAGGCCGCGCCGGGACCACGTTTGAATCGGCCGCCGACGATATGGACTCGCGGGCGCTCCTGTACAAGACGTCGTTTACCCATACCTGGTACGGCTTCCGCGACCCGTTCAAGCAGGACATCCTGGCCGACGGCACCTACGTCAATAATGGGGTGGGTGTGGGGGCCATCGCGTCGGCCAGCCCTTATTTCGGCAACAACATCAGTGATGCCAACGGGACCGGGGTGGATGGCTATGTCCTCGACTCGCTGAAGACGGGTCTGCCGATCTGCTATGACCCGCTCTGGCGATCACTAACCGGGGTGGTGCCGATCGCGAT
>JAABUX010003563.1_pt1 | contig 20503 bp, 26 predicted proteins | sample 5561851 | NCBI WGS metagenome assembly JAABUX01 (sample SAMN10711883, study PRJNA513361) | rock metagenome | isolation source: Antarctica rocks | place: Antarctica: Victoria Land, Richard Nunatak red sandstone | collected 2016-01-03 | reverse complement strand
CGGCCTCGCGCAGGGGCGCGGCGCCGCCCGCGGCCGGCGGCGCGCCCGGGAACGCGTCTGCCAGCAGCGCGCCGAACAGCGGCGCGTCCGCGCGCATAATCCCGGGGCCGGCCACGTCCAGGATGGCGCGGTGCAGCAGCGCATCCTCCGGCGCGGCTGCATCCGCGCGCCGCAGCGCTCCTGCGCGCGCGTGCGCAGCCCTAACCTGAGCTCCAACCCTTACCTTGCATGCTGGGTAGACTTGCGCGGGGCGCGGCCGGCCAGCGCCGCGCACCCGCCACGCGCAGGACGGGCGCCAGGAACGCGCACAGGCCAAAGTCGTAGCGCGCGCGTCCGCCCAGCTGCTGCTGCAGCGCGCGCATGAGCCCGGCCGCCTTCCGGCCCAGCTCCTGCGGCAGGCCGCGGGTGAGTTCTGTGGTCAGAGGTGCTGCGTGCGGCGCATGCGGCGGCCTCAAAGAAGCGCCCACCTTGGCGGCGGTGAAGCCATCCGCATACAGCGTCACCTCCGCGATCAGGCCGCAGTCTGGCGCCACAACCGACACCTGCCCCACACATGGTCATGGCGGCGGGGATGCCCGCGTCGCCCGGCCAGAATCAGGCGTCCTGCGAGCGCGAGGCGCACCGGGCGCAGCAGGACCCTCAGGATGTCCGGGAAGTCACTGCCCTCCAGGCCTGCCGCGGCTGACGTCGTGACAAACACGCCGCACGTGGGCACGAGCCTGATCTCGCGCCTCAGGAAGCTGAACCGTGTCCGCCGCTCCTTCAGTGCCTGCGAGGGGCGCCGCAGGGTGCAGCAGCTGGCCGTCCGCGGCGGCGCGGCGCGCACACGACCTCCACAAAACTGTGCAGCTGCTGGCCGGGCGCGCCTGCATGACGGTAGCAACCTGCGATGCCATGACGCTGAGGACGTCCGCTGGCAAGCGGTGGCCGTCGTGCAGGCACGCCCATGCGCCCGTCTGCGCCGCGCCGCTGAGCATGCGGCCGATGGCCTCGACGCCCATGCCGCTGGTACAGTGGCTCATCACGACGAACCGCGCGAGCGCCTTGCCAAAGTCCTGCCGCGCGCCCGGGCGCGGATCAAAGAGAGCCCGGCATCAGCCCAGGACTGCTGCGCACGCACTGTGGCACAGGCTGCGCCGCAAGACTCGCGCGGCGCGCACCTTCACTGTCTCCGTCTTGCCTGCGCGGCCGCGCTCCCGTCAGTGCGTGGGCCGCCGTGAAGCGCATTTCACGTGTCCAGCGCGCGCGCGCCTGTTCCGGGGGGCCCAAGCAGGTTGCTGACCCTGCAGGCGGCCAGCGCGGCGCCCATGGCCAGGTAGCAGCGGTCCGTGAGCGGCGTGACGACCAGGCGCCCGTTGTTGCCCTGATACTCGTGGCCGTACGCAAAGTGCGCCAGCGCCTGCGCGCCCCGTGTCAGGAAGGCCAGAAGCTCTGGACTACATGCTGCTGCAGTAGACCGTGCTGCGCTGCGGCGCGCCTGCTTGACGACGCAGTCGTTGGCCTCGCGGCTCCAGTAGAAGCGCAGCTGCCGTGTCCACTCAAAGTCGGACGCGCCGCGCGCGCCGGCGCGATGCAGCCGCTCGGCCACGTCGCGCGCGTGCGTCTCGGTGATCAGCAGCGCGGCGACCTGCATAGGGGTAAGTTTAGGGTGAGGTTGGGCCGTGCGCCGGGCGCCCAGTAGGGCGGCGCTGCAGGCGGGCGAGCGGCGCGCCTTGGCACGCTCGACGTCGGAAAGGCTGGCGCGCGCGTGCGCGGCCAGGCGCGCCAGCAGCGCGTCCCAGCGCTTGCACAGCGCGCCCAGCGCGCCGCGCGCGCCCTGCGGGTCCACCAGCGCCTTCTCGCATTCGCCCGCCCAGGCCACGCGCGCGGCCGCCACCAGCAGCTGCCCCAGGTTGTCCTTCACCCACTTGTCCTTCTTCGCGGCGCGCGCCTCCTCCACGGCCTGCGCGCCGCGCGGCCGGTCCTGATCGGGGCAGATGATGATGGAATGTGTGAATTACAGCCGTCTATCAGCGAATCAACATAGTTGGCTGTTTCCGGGCGCAGCCCTTCTACGCATCACAGATCAGCTCAACCAAGCTAGGCACGCAAGGGTGCAGCAGGCCAGAGCGCCGGCATGCACGCGCGCGGCCCGGGCGTGCGCCTTGAACAGGTGCTTCTTCACGGAGGCGAACATGGCCGCCTCGACGCGCGCGAGCCACTGCTCGGGCGGGCCGTCCGCCGCGACGGGCGCCAGGAAGGGCAGATGCTCGCCGTCGGCCGCAAACGCGCCGGTGACCTCGTGCGTGCGCCGGCCGTCCGAGCCCGGCGGGTGCATGTCCAGCTGCCGGATGCCTGCGCGCGCGCGGCACGCGCGTCGGGCGCGGCGCCCCCGGGCGCTCGGCTGCGCGCGCGCTCGCGGGCCGGCCGCGCGCCTTCGAAGCACTTCCAGAGGTGCGGCTGCACCGCGCGCGGGTCGCGGCCCGGCCCCAGCACGTCCAGCAGGTCGTCCGAGGCCAGGAAGAGGAGGCGGGGGAAGGCCGCGCGCTTGGCGTCCAGGTAGCCCTCCAGCGCGCCGCGCACGCGCTCCAGCTCGGCCGCCGCGGCCGCCAGGCTGCCCAGCAGCCCGTCCTGCGCGCACGCCTGCGCGCCGCGCGCGCGCGCCCCTCGCACGTCTAGGGTAGGGATTAGGGTAGGGTAGGGATATGCTAACACTAACCTCTGGCGGCCGGGCGCCGCGCGCGGCGCGGAGCGGGCGCGCACCTGGACGACGCTCGCGCGGCTGGCATAGAGTGCTGCGCCGGCGCCGCGGAAGGCGGCGGCCGCGGCGTCGAAGCGCGCGGCGTCCGCCGGCAGCAGCCGCCGCACCTCCTCCGCCCCGCCAAAGTTGGCGTCCAGGTACATCCAGCGCGCCTGCACCTGCGCGGCGCGGCCAGGCGCTACGTCCCGGGCGGACCCGCCTCCAAAAGGGCGGGTGCACGTGTTGGTGCGCGCGCGGCCGCGCGCCTGCAGCACGCGCTCCAGCGTCTCGGACACGCCGGCGAGCGTGCGCTCCCAGCGCGCCACGTCCTCGCGGAAGGCGTCGGCAGCGCGCGACGCGGCCATGGCCGACAGCGACACCGAGCTCTCCTCCAGCGCGGCGAACATCGCATCGGTGTTGCGCACCTGCGCGCGCGCCGGGTCGGGGCGGGGCGCGGGCGCTTGCATGCACGCAGACACAGGACGGGCGGCCGCGCCGTGTAGCCGCCCCGGTGCTCCGTCATGTCCAGGCCCAGCGCGCCCCACGTCTCGGCGATGTCCTGAGGACCCCACAGGAGCGCGCGCGTCAGGCCGGGCGGCATGCCACAGGCTCGCGCAGCGCTGGCGCCGCCGCCCGCACCGCCAAGGATTGCTCCACGGCCTGCTGCCGGGTGGCCGCGGCCGACAGCGCGGCGATGAAGCCGGCGTGCTGGTCCAGGCGCAGGCCGAGGGCGGCCTCCAGGGTGAAGCCCGCGTCGCCGGGGTCCGCGCGCGCGTCGATGTGCACGCCCAGCTCCGCCCAGTGCCGCGGCCGCAGCGCCGGGTTGCGCAGGTCGGCCAGCAGCGGCATCGTCAGCGCAAATGCGTCCACGCGCTCCTGCGCGCCAGGCGCACGCACGTCGCGGCCCCGCCACCAGGCCCGCTTCAGGCACTGCGGCATGCATCTCAAAGATATGTGGCAAGTAATAGCGGGGCCGCGCCTGGAGGGTCTGGAGTGCGGGCCAGGCCTGCGCGCCGGGCGCGAGGCCCTGCAGGTCCGCGCCGATGCGCGCGGCCGCGCCCTGCAGCGCGCCGATGTCCAGCTCCGCGAACGGGCGGTGCCGCCAGCCGGCGTACAGCGCCTCCCACTCCGCGGCCGCGCCCCACAGGCGCTCCAGCAGCGCCAGGTCCTGCGCACGCGCGCGGCCGGTCGGGCGCCCGCACCCGGTGGCTGCTTGCTCTCGGGGCAGCGCGGCGCCGAACCGCGCGCCGTGGCTGTCTGCGCCAGGTCCTGGTGCGGCGGCGGGCTGATGCCGAAGATGCCCAGGCCCGTCCGCAGCTCGGCCGCATGCTCGGCGGCCGCGCGCATGGCCGCGCCGGCGCTGCGCACAAACTCCAGCGCGTCCGCCGGGGCCGTCTTCTACGTGCCGCGCCCGGCGTCAGCGGGCCCGGCGCGCGCGGCGCCCGGCGGCCCCGGTCAGCGAGCGCGCCCGCGCGTGCGTGCCGAAGGGTTACAGGTGCAATAGGTTTTGGTAGGTGTTGGATGGGGCCCTACCGCGCCGAAGGGCGCGCGCGCCAGGAAGGCCTCGCGCGCGGCCGCGTTGCCGCGCTCGGCCGTGTCCAGGCCGCGCAGCAGGCGCTCGCGGAACGTGTCCTTGGTGCGCTCCATGCCGCCCGCGCCGGCCGCGAGCGCGGCCTGCGCGGCGCGCAGCGCGGCGTCCAGCGCGTCCAGCGCCGCCAGCTCCGCCTCGGGCAGCGCGACCTGCGACGAAGAGCGCCGTTGAGCCGCGCGGCCCGCATCCGGGGCATGTACTGCTGTGCGTGGTGCTGCGTGCGGGGGCCGCGCATACGCGCCTCGAGCCGGGCCAGCGCGCGGAACTTGTCGCGCAGCGGCCCGAAGCGCGCCTCCAGCTCCGGCAGCTCGCAGCCCAGCGCCTTGTGCAGCGCGATGTCCTCGGCCAGCTGCGCGCGCGCGCGCTCCGCACATATCACCGACACACACGCAGCCGCCTCCCATCAGGGGCAATATGATCAAAGGAGAGTATGGCTTGCAGGCGCGCCTGGGCCAGGTCGGCCGGCGCGCGCTCGAGCGCAGCAGTGATGCCGCGCAGGCGCTCGTGCAGGTCGGCCAGCTCGCGGCCCGCGCGCGCGTGCAGCAGCCCGGTGAACTTGGCCGCCCAGGCCTCGCAGTGCGCCACCAGCGTCTGCCGCCCGCGGCCGGCCGTGAGCGCAGCGGGTGCTCGGCGCAGGCCGACTCTTTGGGCACGCGCGGAAGTGCGGGCCGAGCGCGCGCAGTAAGATTAGGATTAGGGTTTGGGAGCGCGCCTGCTTCAGCGGGCCGCAGTCCACGAACAGGAAGCGGACGGCCTCGCCCGGGTTCTCCGCCAGCACCTCCTCGGCCAGGTCGCCGTAGCGCGCGACGTCTGCCTCGTACGCCGCCAGCGGCTTCTGCGCCTTCTCGTACCGCCTGCGGTGTCGCGCCGGGGTGTAAACCCTAACCCTACCCTGGTGCCCGCGTGCGTGGGCGGCGCGGCGGCGCTGGGCCGCACCGCATGTAGGCGTCGCGGTCCTGGTCCCAGATGCTCTTGTACTTCTTCTCCCAGTACACCAGCAGCGCCTGCACCTTGTCCACGATGCCCGTGACGCCCGCCGTCACGGCCGCGATCGGCCGCAGCACCGCCTCCTCGTCGCCGGCGATCGCCTCCTGGTAGCTCGGCGGCGCCGGCGGCTCCGGCGCGGCCGCCTGCGTGCCCGATCCCGGCCGCGCCGCAGCCGTCACGCATGTCGGCGCGGGCGTCCCCAACCGCGGCGCACCCTGCGGCGCATGCAGGGCAGAGCGGCGCCTGGCGTGGACCCTACCCTGACCCCGTCTGGCGGGCGCGCCTGGTCGGCGTGCCTGGCGGTGCCGGCTGGCCGCTGCGCCAGGCGCGGCAGCCGCCCGGTCAGCGCGACGACCTCCTGGCTGGCCGCGTGCACCATATTGAAGAGCTCCTGGCGGCGCCGCGAGAGGGGGTAGGGTTAGAACTGGCATTAGCCTTAGGGCGTGTCGGGCGCGGGACACAGGCTTGACCGGCGCGACAGGCGCCGTGCGCGCGCGCAGGCCCCGCGCGGGCGCATGCGCGCAGAGTGGCTGTCACTGACGGCGGCGGCGCGCGGGGCGCGCCTGCACGGTGGGCCGCAGCTCGATGCGGTTGGTGCGCTCCAGCGCGAGCGCGACGGTGAACAGCGGCGCCACCTCCGCCCGCTTGTCGCCGGCCAGCAGCCGCGCAAGCTCCGCAAGCGAGCGCCGCACCGCGCTCCGCAGCGCGTCCTCCATGCGCCGGTCGGTCTGCGCGCGCGGCCGCCCTAATTCGCATCGAAACAATGGGCTCGATAGGCGCCGCGCCGGCCTGCCACCCGTCGACGCCCACCGGCCCCGGCCTGGGGTCGAGCCTCTGTCCGATCTACCGTAATTTCTCCGAGCGCGGCCGTGGAGCTGCGCACAGAGCAGGCGCCAACGCGCGCCGCCTTGCGCACCGACGCCCTCCGCTCCAGAGCGCACCTTGGCAGTGAAGCGCGCCCACTCGCGCTGCACCTCATCAGAGTCGGCAGCGAAGAAGGTGTGGAGGCGCGCGAGCGTGTCGCTGATGCCCGCGTGCGCATGCTCCAGGCGCGCCTGCACCTGCCGCGGCGAGGGCCCTGGTCAGCAGCGCAGGGCGCGCGGCAAGGCCCCATGCGCGCGTCCAAGCGCAGGCGGCGCGCATGCGGGAGCGGCACAGCATAGTACAGCATAGCACAGCGCGCTCCAAGCCCAGCCCGGCACAGGTTGGCCGGGGGGCGCGCAGGCTCCACGCGTGGCCCGGGGCGCGGCGCCGGGCGCACCAGCGCGCGGTGCTGCGCCTGCGCCTCAGCAAACTCTGCGACGCCGTACACGCGCTTCCGCTCCACGCTGAGCAGCGCCGTCTCGGCGACCGCGCGGCAGGCCTGCTCGACGCGCGCGACCGCCGCCTTGAACTCCGCCACCGCCGCCGCGGCCTTCGCCAGCTGCCTGCGCGTGCGTGCGCCCGCAGGCAATCAGCATGGCCGCGCCTGTCGTGCGGGATCGGGCTGTGCCATGCCAGGGCGCCAGGGCATAGGGTTAGGGTATAGGGCCCGCGCACAGGCCGGCCTCGCGGAAGTAGTAGTCCAGGCCGTGCTTGGGCGAGGCCCAGGTCAGCTTGTGCGTGCCGGGCAGGATGCTGCGGTCCAGGTGGCGGATGCGGTCGTGGAACAGCCGGCGCTCGTCCCTGTCGAGGGCGCCCAGCAGCTGCGCGCGCGGCCCCACAGGTTGCTTACTGGAGCCTGAGCGACGCGCATGCGGACGCCGCTTCATCGGTCGCGCACGCGCGCGCGCGCGCGCGCCCCGCGCTCACGCGCTCCCGCGAGAGGCAGACGCGACAGGCAGCGCGCGCGCCAGCGCAGGAGGGGACGCGCGGCGCGCCTGGTTGTAGCCGCGCACGACGGCGGCTACATTGGCGTGCAGCGCGCGCAGGCGGTCGCGCTGCGCGTGCAGCTCGGCCGCGGGCGCGGGCAGGTGCAGGCGCAGCTGCTCCTACAGCGCGCACTCCGCGCCCGCGTCCGCCAGCGCGGCGCTGTAGCGCGCGCTCAGCGCGCCGCGCGTGCGCTCCTGCGCCGGTGCAGGAGCGGCCGCTTGCCCGTGGCACCGGCCTCCCAACCGCCCTTCATACACAAGTCAAAGCTATTCAAAATACTGCGCCCGCGTCAGTCAACGGCCTGCCGGCGGAGCGCACCTGGGCCAGGAGCGGGCTGTCCAGGCCCTGGACGAGCGCCGGGTCGACCGACGCGTACCACTCGCTGTGCCGCGCGCTCACAAACTGCTGCAGCCCCGCATGCGTCGCCTCATACTGCGCGCCGAGCTGCGCCAGCTCCGGCGCCGCCGGCAGCGCGGGCGCGACCGCCTGCGCGGCGCGCTGTCAACTAAAGGCCCGCGCCGTCGCGGGCGGCCGCGGGGGCCTGACCCTACCCTGACCGGGGCGGCGCGCGCGCCTGCAGCGCGGTCCATGTGTCCTCGATGCGCCGCACGAGCTGCAGCGCGGCGGCGACCTGCCCCGCGACGCGCGCGGTCCCGGCGGCGCCCGGCGCCGCGCCGGCGGCGGCGGGCGCCGTGCCGGACGCATGCGCGCTCGCGGTGCGCCGGATGACGTCGAACTCCTTCTTGGCGGCCGCCATGTCGGCGCCAAAGGCGGCCGCGAACGCGGTCGCATGCCGCGCCAGGCTCTGCCGGAAGCCGCGGCTGTGCGCCATGGTCTGGAAGGCCTGCAGTATAGGGTAGGGTTAGGGCAGGCTCTGTCAGTAGCCGTAGCTGTGGGACACGGTCTGGAAGGCCTGCGCCGGGCGGCGCGACGCGTGTGCGCGCGTGCTGGGGGCGCATGCGCGTGCCCCGCGCACGGAGGGGCGCGCCGGCAGGCGCACAGGGGGCCCCGCGCCTCCAGGAGCTCCAGGCGCGCGGCCAGCGAGCCGGCGCCGTCGAACGCGAGCTGCGCCACATTGGCCAGGCGGACCTCCAGCGCGCGCACGCCCGCCCGGAATGTGCCAAAGTCGTCGTACCAGCCGGACGCGCGGATGTCCAGCACGCTGTACGCCGCGTGCTGCAGCCGGCCGAGCAGCTTGCCGAACGCGGCCTGCAGGTATAGGGTGGGGTTAGGATTAGGCACGCACGTGTGACGCCGGCGCGCCTGGCGCCGGGGCCGCGGAGGTAGGGCAGAGTCGGGGCTGTGCGGCGCGCCGCGCGCCTGAATATCAGCCACGGCCTTCACGGCCTCAGGCCCGCGCGCGCCGCCGAGGCTGGGGAGCCGCGCGCCGCCCGCAAACTGCTGCCGCGCCTCGCACACCTCGCGCAGGTCCCTGCGGGCGCGCGGGCGCGGGCGTCGACCACTCACCCGACGCCAGACGCCGGCGCATGGCCGCCTCGCGCGTGGCGCACCTGCAGCGCTGCACAAAGGCATCCACGTGCGCGAACGCGGGCGTCGCGTCAAAGTCCCAGGCGCGCGCGGGCGCCGCGGTCGCCAGCGCGCGCGCGCAGCGCTGGTAGAGCGCGCCCCAGTGCTGGCACGCGTCCACGCCCTCCTGCGCACGGCGCCCGCTCGGCCGCCTGGCCGGGCCCCGGGCATGCGGCGAGCGCCGTGCACGCATGCGCCGCCAATGCTCCTTACAGGGCGGCGGCGGGTGCGGACGCCAGGTGCACGCATAGGGTAGGGTATGGTACGCGGGGCGCACGCGGCGGCAGGGAGCGCGCCTGCAGGGCGAGCAGCACGCCGTCCGTGGCCGCGCCGGCGAAGATGGCCGACAGCGGGATGGCCGCGCGGCAGCGGCCGATCACCTCCTCGGACACCTTGGCCAGCAGCGCGACGATGCGCTCTGGGGTGCCGTAGAAGCTGCTGTGGGCCCAGATCAGGCGCACTTGGCTCAGGATGCCCTGCAGCATGCCCCTGGCCGCCTGCGCGCGCGCGCGCAGCAGCATCGGGGTGGCCGCAGGCTCGCGCGGCCCAGCGACAACGCAACACTGCATGGCCAGGGCGTCAGATACGGATCTGGCACGTGTTGCTACCCTATCCCTTACATTATCCAGGCGCGCCGGGGGGGTGGCCGCCGCCAGCGCCTGGCACGGCGCCTCAAGCGGCGCGAGCATGCGCAAGTTGTCGGCCGCGACTGCGGCCTCGCGCGCCACCAGCGCGCGCAGCGCCGCGAAGGGCGCCAGGTGTGCGGAGCGCGCCAGCTCCAGCACGGCGACGACCGTGGCCACGCCTGCGCCGCGCCGCCGCATCGGCGCACGCCGCCCTGCCCGTCCGGCAGCCAGGAGCGCCTGCACCTCTCCGCACTCACGCACATGCATGACATGGCCTTGAAGCTCGTAGGGATAGGGTTGACGCAAACGCGGCGCGCCGCCGGGCGCGCACCGCGGCCGTCCAGCTGGTCGCGGATGCCGGAGAGGTCGGTGGAGCGCGCGCGCCAGAAGGCCAGCTCGCCGAGCGGCCCAGCGGCCGCGCCCGCGCCGTCCGCGTCCTGCCGCGCGGCCACCTCGCGCACGCGGCGCGTCCACTGCATGAGCGCGCCCTCCAGGCGCTGCACCAGGTCCTGCGTGGGAGGAGAGGTTGGGGTTGGCGCGCCGCGCTCACGCCCGCTTTGCTTGGCTGCACCTGGCTGCTTGGAGCACTCGCAAGGACAGCGGACTGCACGAGAAGCGCGCTCCCCAGCCTGGATGCTCTGGGAACGGCGCGGATGCAAGGCCGGCGCCTGGGGCCCTGCCGAGCAGGCGGCTCGCGGCGCTGTTTTTAGGGTCGTAAGGAGCAGGGGTCGAGCGGGCGCGCGCCTTGTCGCGGATGGCGGCGCCCGGCGCGGGCAAATCCTCCTCAGGCACGTACAGCACGGTGCGGCCGCGCGCCGTGTGCACCGCCTCCGTCAGCGCCGCCATGAAGCGCTGCAGCTGGCCTGCGCCGCGCCGGCGCGCGCGTCAGCGCGGCGGGCCGCGCTGCTGCGCTCTGCATGGCGGTGCGCGGCGGCGGGTCCGGCCGCGCCTGTAAACTCCTTGCGCACGACAGCCGGCCAGGCGTCGTCCGCCAGAGCGGCCGGCTGGAACAGAGCAGACATCAGGCGCAGCAGCGCCCCGCCCGCATCGCCGCCGCGCACGACGCCCACCGCCAGGGCCTCCTGCGCATGCCGCCGTGCCCGCTTCAGGTGGGCGCGGCAGCCGCGAGCGACGGGCGCCCGCTATGCAGGTCGCACCTGCAGGCCCTGGGCGTCGGCGGGCGCGCCGGCGCCCTTCACGATGTAGAGCGCAGGGCCGGCCGCGGCGGGGGCGGCCGTGCTCAGCAGCAGCGCGTGCTTGCCCGGCCGGCCCTTGTCCTCTGCCAGGACGGCGAAGAGCCGCGCGGCCTGCGAAGCGGCCCGCCGGCGGGCCGGGTTGCTGGCGCGCCTCCCGTGCTGCGTCACACGCGGCCCTGAGGGGCGCGGTGCCGCACCTCGGCGCTCCCAAAGAACCCTGCGGCGACGGGCGCGTGCACCTCCGGCTGCCATACGCTGGCTACCCACGCCGCGCCGGCATCCTCCAAGCCCGGCGGGGCGAGCTGCAGGCAAGGGGGATTGGTACCTTGCAGGGGCGGGGCCGGCATCGGACATGCACGCAGCCGCCAAAACAGGTTCAGCGCACCAGCGGCAGCTGCTGCCACAGCCAATGCTGGTGCATCGGGCTGAGGTCCGCCGCCTGCATTGGAAGGTAAGCCGCGGGTGGCGCGAAGGGCTCACCCGCGCATGCATGTCACAGACGCCAGCTGCATGCTGTCACAGTTCATATGCCTGCGCGAGCAGCGGCTGTCACTTATATACTGCCACGGCGCACGGGGGTGGGGCCTTGCGCTGCTACGCGTCCATGCATGTCTGAGCAGGCCTCAAGGCGCGGCGTTTGGCCTCCCATGTAACCGCGCAGCATGCAAAATGTCCAGGGTCACCAACTGCACTTTGGATCCACCTGCAGCTGCTTTTGTCTTTCACCTTCCCCTCGCCCCTGCCAAGGTCAGATCGCCACCTGCACTGACCAGGCTGCTCTGCGCTTGATGGGCTGGGGCAGAATCAGTAGGCAACACATCCAGGAGTGGAGGTAGCACGGTCGCGCAACACAAGCAGCACAAGCTTGTGTCCGCTTGGCAGGCAAGCAACTCAGGCACAAGCGCAACGTATGGCTCCGGCGGTGCTGGCCGGCCAGGGCATTGGGCTCGAGCGGGCGGCGGGGGGCAAGGGCGCGGCGAAGCCCAGGCTGCCCCAGCGCCTGTGGTGGCGCTTTGTAGACGCGGGGGATGAGGGCCCGGCCGTCCAGCAGCTGCACTCGCTGCTGGCGTCCAGCCTGGGGGTGGCCATCGGCGAGGTGCTCTCGCAGAGCCTGGCCGGCAGCAGCGACAGCGGCCTGGCGCGCCTGCAGAAGGTAGGCTGCGGCCTGCTGGACCGGCACGCGCGCGGCCGCCTGGTGCGCGAGCACCTGGCGCCGGAGGGCGCCGCCGCGGCCGTGTGGGCCTCGCTCACGGACGCGTCAAACCGGATGTGGGTGCGCGCTGGCCCTGCGCCCACCCCTGCGCGCCACGGTCGCTCAGCGCCTGCTGCCGCAACACTGCGGTGCCGCCCCCGCGTAGGCGCCCGTCCTGAGCTGCGCGTTCTTTGCGGCGCTCAAGGTGGTCGAGGGGCAGAGCGGCGACCTGCTGCACGTCTGCCAGGTGGCCCCTGGCAGGCAGCCGTGCTCTGGACGCATGAGAGCCAGCAACGCGGCAGGCAGCCGGGCTCACGGGTGGGGGCGGTGTCCGGCCCCGGCAGGACAAGGTGCTGGTCATGGTCATCTCGAACTATGTGCTGTGGCCGCTCGCCAGCGCGCTGAACGCGCACCTCGTCCCGGAGCCGCACCGCCGGGTCGCGGGCCACATCATCACGGTGCCGCGCCCGCGCATCGCTCCGGCCGGGAATTATCTGGCTCGCAACAGCGTGCCTCGTGCGCTGACATAGTCTGCCGGCTGACCATAGCTTCCACTTTGCCAGATCCTCTGGAACGCATGGCTGCCGGCGCTGCTCAGCCAGGCATCGGTGCTGGGCGGCCCGGCCGCGCTCGCGGAGCACGCCGGGCGCGCGGCGGCGGCGGCGGCGGGGCACAGCGCGGCCGCCGACGGCGTCCTTGCGTCCGTGGACGCCGTCGACAAAGCGCAGGTGGGCTGCGCTTGGCGTTGACCTCCCACGACACATGGGGGCTGCAGAGGGTGACGCGCAGCGGCGGCGCCCGCAGGTGCGCATCCCGCCCTCGCCGTTCCTGGGCGCGGGCAAGCGAATGGGCGAGCTGGCCGCGCCGCTGCTGGACAGCGTGACTGCCGCGCTGGAGGTGCGCCCCGTCTCGGAGAGCAGGAGCCTGGGGTTGGCGCCGGGGTGCTCCATCGCTGCCGTCGTGGTCTGGCGAGCGCAGCGCAGCTCTGACACCGCGCCCGTGCCGAGCCAGGGCGCGACGGCGCTGGCGCGCAAGCTGCCGCCCAACCTGATAGAGAAGGCGTTCAGCCGCTCGCTGGACCTCATAAACCCGCTGCGCGACCTGGAGCGCACGCCCTCGACGGTGCGCGGCGCGCCCGCCAAAGGGAGCCTCCCTGCAGAGAGACATGTACTTCAGGCGCAGCGGTGAAGCCATCTGCAAGCGCACCGACTGCATTCTGGAGATGTGGCGCACCCGCTACCTGCCGGCCCATGGGCTTCTGAGCATGCACGCATGGGAGGCCTGATGTGCTGGGCTTGGCGGTGATGCCGCGCCGCCTGAGAGGCTCCCCTGCACAGGTCGGGATGGCGGGGGCCGACCCGGTGCGACGCGCCCTGCAGCGCGCGGCCACGCGCATCCTCCAGCGCTCGGACACTGCCGGCTTCATCGCCTCGCAGCTGTCGGGCGCTGCCGACGGGGCTGGCGCGGGCGTCGGGTCTGCGCTGTCCATGTAGTATTGGCTGCCGCGTAGGCTGTGAGCGCGAGTGTGGAAATTTGTGGAAATTTGCACATTTCGCTGCGTCATGGAGCCCTGAGTCACAGCCTTGGCAGCCATGTGCAGAGATGTGTCAGTGTGGTTGTGGCTTGGAACGATGTATTGAGGAGCTTGGTTGTGTATCCTCAGCGCGCCTGATCCTCAGCGTGCCTGATTTGCAAACAGGCGCTGTGACATACAGTCAGTGCTTGGTGTGGAAGCACAGAACTGCTTTTCACTTCGGAATGCATAGGCGGCCTTCAGGAGTGCGGTGTGCATAATTAGTTGACCGGAGCGCGCGACAGAAGAGAGCGATTGACAGCAACTGACTGGGCTGGAAGGGCGTTTAGCTGAGTGTGCGCTGTTGTGCCTAAGCTTGTACAAACACTGTGCAATGTGTTCGGTGCAAATACACTAGGTGCACGGAGCTGTGAAGCTACAGCGAGCGATTACCTAGCAGGCTGACTCATTCATGTTGCTATGCTCTGTGCACAAATGGTGGGGACCCAGGTGGCACCTGTCGATGAGCATGAATGCAACAAAATTGTCATGCAGACATCAGCATGTGGGATGTTTTGCAGCCAGACATGCGCGACAACACTTGCCAAAAGGTTTAATATGGATCTGAGTGCGCGCGCCCTTCGGCGCACCCAGGCGCGTCCCGAGCTGCGCCCTGACCATCGCGCCAAGCCTGTCAGGTCCCCAGAGGTTCGGGTTAGTGTTAGGGTGTGTGTTCAGGTTGACAGCCGCTAGCGTATCGCAAGCTTTTAACATGCGCATCCCCATACGCTCGCTGCTACCATCACAGCCAAGGAAGCCATGTGGCCCATGAACAGCTGCACTGTCCATCAACGTGCAGCCGTCTCTGTAATATGCCTGGTCTGCACATGCCCAACAAATCCTTGCTGCTGGCCCCAGCGCTGCTGCCACTGCTGACGATCAGGACAGGACGGTTGCTGCCAGCACTTGCCCAAAAGCATGGTGCATGTGCCCAAAAGCGCGCCCGTGCCTGCAGACACCCAGACAACAAGAGATGCTCTGCTCTGTGCTCAAGGATGTTACTTTATGTCTGCCCACAGCCAGATCATGCTTGACCTCATGCGTCACCCAAAGGTGTGCATATCGCTGTGGGTCACTACTGTGCAAGCACTCAACCAAGCCGTACCACCAAGATAGTGTCCTGGCACATTACCAGCAGTCTCTCAGCAGTGCCAGATATTAACAGACACTAGGTACATGTCTACACATGTGCTGTAGCTGCACTTACACCAGCGCACAAGCTTGAAAAAAGCGTGAAGGCATGAATGCCATGCAAGCCCGATGCACAGGCTTTCACGTGGCCGCAAGAGCGGCAGGTGCGAACGCTTGTTTGGTGCTAGGGCTATGTACACATGTACACATACCAAGCCACGCAGTTTCCGGACTGCAGACGCTGTACACGCTGCCTACCCCTCCAACCCCTCCTTGCTCAGTCGCCACTGCAACATGGTCTGGGCAGACTCCGTCGCAACCTTGTACTTGCTCGCTTGTTCTATTATTGAGGCCCGGATGTCGGCGGTGTCCAGCGCGGCGCGCGTGTAGACATGCTTGGTCTCCCACAGCTGTGTCAGGCCCCACTCGCACTCTGCTGCAAGTGCGTGCAGATTCAGCCTGTCGGCCACCGCCCAGCAGTCGAAAAGGATGTCGTAGTCCGCGGTCTGGTACCAGCGGAGCTCCTCCGCCTGCAGCGCGCCAGCATGCTAACGTGCTGTTTTACCTGGAGCGGTGTCAGTGCACATGTGACCAGGTCTTGGGGGCCCGCACCGTGAGCATGAGCCGCATGCGCTCAAGCAAGAAGTGCTCAGCGAGCTGGACATGCTCCGCAGGTCCAAATTTGTGAGCCCACCGCATGAGCGCAATCGTTTGCCGCGTGCTGGCGGCAAGTGCGGTTCTCTCAGATGCAGCGAAGCGGGCTGACAGCGCACCGCAGTTTGTCACAGGATAGATGACCTGCAAGAATTTGTTGAGTCACCTTGCCTTGTTGTGGACTGCATGTGCTAGTTGCTCAACAGCACCGCCCAGATGCTGCCTGTGGCTGATCACTTAACGCGACTACGCGCCTTCAGTATGTCGACAGCTTCGCGCTTGCAGAAGTCATCCAGCGGTAGCACTGCCTTGCTCCCTGCTTGCACCTGGCTGGCGGCAACCTTCAGCAGATCGCGCAGGACCGGCGAGGTGCTCGCCAGCAGCACGCTGTGCACGGGCAGTTGTGCACCATCCCGCGTCTGCAGCAACGCGTCCGCAGCTAACTGGAACTTTGTTGAAGTGCCTGCAAAGTAGGCTGGCGGCTCTTCCTCTCTAACTGCCATGCTACGTTGACCCCGGGCAGTCTCTGGCGGAGACAAGGAATGGTTTGATCAGAGCAGGAGCGCTCGCTTAGGGCAAGCCCTCTTGAGACAGCACCTGGCTAGAACATCATGGCTAGCCTCCTAAACTCTGTTATTACAGGGAAACTGGCTGCCAAGGTGTTCCTGGCAGATAGGGACAGGAGATGGCACAAAGAAACCCTTCTCCACTTAAACAGAGTTGTGCAGCCTCATCATGGCCAGGCAGTCATGTACATCATGTACATGTAGTAACACACTTCGTAACAACCTCACCTTGCGGCCTTTGCGGGATGGTGTGACGCGCTGCATTTAGAACTGTCCAGAAGCTGCTGTTGCGCATGTCCAAGTACCAAGCAGACTCTTTGCACAACCGTGCCTACATGCAAGACATGCACAGCCGAGCAGACTAATATGCAGCCAACAATGGTTCAAGAACGTCAACCGTGCATCGCCGCTCAACTCGACACGAAATGCTAATAATCTAAGCATGACCAGGTGTACGCATGTTTGAGAATGCATGATGTTTGTGAGCGCAGTGGTACACACATAGATAGTGGAGCAAGACTCTTCAGTCTTGCTCCTTCGAGATACAAACACCAAGACTCAGCCCCATGTTGTGCCGCGAAAGTTGCTGGGCATGTCCTAGCTCATGCGCCACTGCATCAATGTGGCGGCGGATACGGGGGCGACTTCGCGCTTGCACACATTTTGCACGTCTTGCATTTCGGACGTGAGGTAGCTTGTTGCCGAGGAGCGTTGCATCTCTTCCTTCAGGCGTGAAACACTGCAGCGAATGTCTTGCAGCTGCTCAAGTGCGGCGACCCTCCAGGCGCTCAGGCTGCGCGCGACGCGCTGCAGCGCGCCTGGGCTCAGCTCCAGCGCAGCGCGCATGCAGACACTCTCATCCGTCCACAGCTGCGTTATGGCCCACTCGAAATGCGCTGCCACTGCGTGCACGCCCAGCCTGTCTGCGACGGCCCAGGCGCTGAACATGACATCGTAGTCTGTGCTGCCAAGGTGTCCGCGCTCCTCCTGCAGCGAACAGGGCGCTGTGGTGACCTTGTTGTCTTCCAGTGCCGTTGCTCATCAAGACTGCTGGCATGCAATCTTGGTGCGGGCCCGGCATGGCATGCAGGGGGGCCGCACGGTGGTCATGAGCCGCAAGCGCTTGCACAGAAACTGCTCGGCGCGCTGCATGAGCATGGCAGCGCCAAACTTGTCAGCCCATTTCAGAAGCGCTGTTGCTTGGCGCATGGCTCCAGCATGCGCCTCTCGGTCAGTTGGGCAGAAGCTGTCTGACAGCGCCACGCAGCTGGTTGCAGGATAGACGACCTGCAACACAATACAACTCAGCAGCATGCCTTGCCCGTTTTTGCCACCTGGAAGTAGTACTGTCAAAAGCACAGCTCGGCAGTCATTACCTCTCAAGCAGTGCTCTGCGCGATACATCTACCGAAGAGCGGACAGGAACAAGTGTGCCTATTTTGCTGGCGCCTTGATCGCACGTGACAGGTACGCGCCTTCAAGATGTTGACAGCCTCCTGTTCACTGAAGTCGTCGAGGTGCAGCACTGTCTTGTTGCCTGCTTGCACCTGGCTGGCAGCTACCGTCAGCATGTTGCACAAGACCGGCGAGGTGCTCGCCAGAAGCTGGCTGTGCGCGGGTAGCTGTGCACCGTCCCGCGTCTGCAGCAACACGTCCGCAATTGCCTGGAACTCTGCTGACGTGCCTGCAAAGTAGGCTGGCGGCGCTGCCTGCTCAGCTGCCATGCTGGACGTCGTTGACTTGGAGACAAGCTATGGCTCGATGGTGAAGAACCCAAAAAAAAAGTCAATTCCTTATAGCCAAGCAAGCTTGTTGAAGAGGGGGAAGGGTTCTGTGACACAAGTATTACATAACAGAAGCATGTGCGCTCCGCCACTAAGACCTCAGCCAGGCGCGCAACTGAATGCATGTACTAATGGACTCTATGTCGTATCTGGCGCAAGCATGGTCTTCCTACAGCAACAGAGCAGCCAGGGCTGGAGCCAGGCATGTGCAAGCACTCAGCCAAGCCATGCCACCAAGCTAGTGTCCCGGCACATCGACCAGCAGTCTTTTAGCACAGGCAGCAAACAACAGGCGTACTAGCGATCAGCAGGGCATTTCCATGCCAGGTATAGCTGCACTGACATTATGCACATGTGAAGGTGAACATGCATGGATGCATTCAAGTCTAGAGCACAGGTTTGCCTATGACAGCGAGAGCGGCAGGTGGCAATAGACATGGCATCAGGGCCACATCCTCAACGCACGCATACAACCCAGCCCCGCAGTTGCTGGACCGCAGACATTGACGCTGTGAACGCTGCCTACTCCTCCTTGCCCATTCGCCACTGCAACATGGTGTGGGCAGACTCCGTCGCAAGCTTGTGGATGCTCGCCTGTGCCATTATTGCGTCCCGGTTACTTACGCTGTAAACTTTGGGATTCTGCACAATACCCAGCAGGCTCTGAAACTGTTGGTATGCGTGCCTTTTACCGGCACACAGGCTGCGCGCGATGCGCTGCAGCGCGCCAGGGCTCAGGTCCAGCGCGGCGCGCATGTAGACATGCTTGGTCTCCCACAGCTGTGTCAGGCCCCACTCGCACTCTGCTGCAAGTGCGTGCAGGTTCAGCCTGTCGGCCACCGCCCAGCACTCGAACAGGATGTCGTAGTCCGTGCTTTGGTGCCAGCGGAGCTCCTCCGCCTGCAGCACGCCAGAATGCTGAATTGCTATTTCTGCCTGGTGCAGTGTCAGTGCACATGTCCAGCTCAAGGGGGCCCGCACGGTGAGCATGAGCTGCATGCGCTCAAGCAAGAAGCGCTCGGCGCGCTGAACATTCTCCGCGGGTCCAAACTTGTGAGCCCACCGCATGAGAGAGCGCAATCGCTTGCCGCGTGCTGGCGGCAAGCGCGGTCCTCTCGGATGCAGCAAAGCGGGCTGACAGCGCCCCGCAGTTTGTCACTGGATAGATGACCTGCAGAAGAAATGCATGTCGATTTACCTTGCCTTGTTGTGGCCTGCATGTGCTAGTCGCTCAACAGCACCGCCCAGATGCTGCCTGTGGCTGATCACTTAGCGTGACTACGCGCCTTCAGTATGTCGACAGCTTCGCGCTTGCAGAAGTCATCTAGCGGTAGCACTGCCTTGCTCCCTGCTTGCACCTGGCTGGCGGCAACCTCCAGCAGATCGCGCAGGACCGGCGAGGTGCTCGCCAGCAGCACGCTGTGCACGGGCAGTTGTGCACCGTCCCGCGTCTGCAGCAACGCGTCCGCAGCTAACTGGAACTTTGTTGAAGTGCCTGCAAAGTAGGCTGGCGGCGCGTCCTGCTCAGCTGCCATGCAAAGCATGTTTAAGCTGGACAGTCTGGCGGAGAGAAGCAGTGCTTGTGCTCAGAACAGGAATGCTAGCTTAGGGCAAGCGTTCATGAGACAACACCTGGCTGAAACATGCCGGCTTAGAGAGGAAATTGCCAAGGAACAAGGTTGCGCCTGGTTAAGGTTGGCGAGTGTTACTTGGAGATAGGGACAGGGTGATGGAGAAAACCCTTGCAGCAGGCTGTTCAGTGCATCGTTCACCTCATCATGGCCAGGCGTCATGTGCACCATGCACTCGCAATAACCCTCACCTTGCGGCCTTTGCGGGCTAGTGTGGCGCACTGCAGGTAGAACTGCTCAGAAGCTGCTGTTGCGCATGTCTGAACACTATGAGAAGTCTGGAACGGACACGGGATTAGCGCCTTCCATGTTGCACCGTGCGCATTTCCGCACAAACACCACACCTTGACAAGCACCTCGCAAGCTGTAACAGGCCTATGCTAAAAATACGTCCCTGACGCAATTGCACAGGATGCATATCACACAGCTTGCAGCCACATTGCCAGTCATGATGCCCTTACCACTGACTACACAAGTCTTGCATGTCCTGCAGCGTGATTCGAACACTGCCGTCGGCCGAGACGGCATGCGCGCCCGGCTCCGGTGGTTGCGGGCGGTTCTCCTGCTCCGGGTCGTGCCCGCCACTCGTGCGCCGCTGCTCCCAGCGCGCCACAGCCTCAGGCACGCATGGCATGGTTGTGCCGCTCATGTCACGCGTCATGCAGGATTGCTCGACCGACTGCAAGCAGTCTAGAGCCACAAGGAGGACGCGATGCAGCGGCTGGGGGGCTGCAGGCACTGGCAACGCCGTGCCAGACTGCAGCAGGCAGGGCTCTATGCCGCCAGCCTGGTATGTTGAGACGGGCGCCATGGACTGGGCCGCTCCCTGGCCTTGGAGCAGCCCCAGCTGTCCTCGCAGGCGAGGCCCGGCCGCGGGGTGTCAGCCGGCCGGCGCACCTTGCGGCGCGGCGGCACGGCGGCGAGCGGCGGGCTGAAGAAGTCGCGGATGGAGCGCTGCGCCAGCTTGCCGCCCGTGGTGGCCGGCCGGCTGTCCGCGGCTGGACCAGCCCCCTGGGCAGTGTGCACCCCCCGCTCAAGCCCCCCCGCCTTGGTCACGATCCGGACGCTGCTTGGTGAGCCTGCCCGCAAGACAGACCAGCAGCTGGCCTGGCTCGTATCGTGGCAGAATGCTGTGAGTGTATGCGCACCAGGGCACGGCTGCACATGCGCATCAATTCACACTTGTTCTTGACACGGTGCGGCGCCCGACGCGGACGCACCGCGGGCAGCTGCACGATGGGCGTGAACGGGGCGCGTTGCAGCGGTACCGCAGAATCCGCTGCCTGGTGGGCCGCACGGTGCGGCCCGGCGCCGTGCGCGCTGCCTGGCCAGTCGCGCCCAAGCCGCTTGCGCGGCAACCACTCGGGGCCGCCGGCCGCCGCCGCGCGCGCGCCTGTCGCGGCGACCGCCGCGGGCGCCGTGGCGGGCGCCGTGCCCGGCTCGCGCGGCCGCGCCGCCGGCAGCGGCGTGGGCGG
>JAABUX010003560.1_pt1 | contig 20516 bp, 16 predicted proteins | sample 5561851 | NCBI WGS metagenome assembly JAABUX01 (sample SAMN10711883, study PRJNA513361) | rock metagenome | isolation source: Antarctica rocks | place: Antarctica: Victoria Land, Richard Nunatak red sandstone | collected 2016-01-03 | reverse complement strand
GCCTTGCCTTGTACCTGCCTGAACCGTGACTCTAAGTAGCCAATGATGCTTTCATAGTGCATCTCAGGCTGCGTTAGAGCGCGGATGAGGTCATCAATTACCGAGTCAGAGTTCCCTCCCTCACCCTGAGTGCGCCATCCTCTATTCAATTTGCGTAGTTGGTCTGGGGTTAGCCAGTCCTTAATCTCCTTGGTCAGCCCCCAAACGAGGGGCATGCCCAATTCGTAGGACGCTCCGGCGCCAAGAAATAGGCCGGTGAGAGGCGAGTAAGGGTCACTAGTCGTCATCAAGCACTCTCCGTCTATCAACAAGTTTGACCACACATCGAGAAATACGGACGGTATACAAGAGCGAGGAAGTGGACGGCGAGGAACGTATCTAGGTACGGCTCAACCGTGTCTTGCAACGACTTTTCGACGGCGACAAACTTCCCGTGGACTTGCTCAACCGGATCACCATGAATGTCGCATAGCTTAATGTCGCTCATAAAGCGTTAGGCCTATCAGAGAAAGCGCGATGCAGGAGCGTCTGGAAAAGGTGTTCCGCTTGGCGTTCGGCCTCATGGTTCTGTGCATGCACCCGCTCCAGGCGGCGCACGACCTCGGCAAACCTCTCCTGTTGCTCTTGAGGTGGAAGCATTATCGGAATCGTGCCGGCCTTGTCTTTAGATATGTTTTTCATCGAACCACTTTTCAAGGTTCTGTATTGGGCAAAGACATGTTGCACACGAGCTAGAGCGCGTGGGCCTCACGTCTATCCGCGGGGCACACCCACGCCGCGTTCAGCAGTCCCTGCGGCTGGCATGTAGACGGGCGGGTAGCTGTGCAACATGTCTTTGCCCAATACAGACTTTTCAAGGTTCTGGCTAAACGGAAAGTATCTACGATGGAGTAAGGAACGTTGGCGCGATATGCACAACAGGGATGGGAGAGTGTTTTATGCGAGTTCTCGTCATCGGCGGCACGAAGTTCATCGGCCCGGCAGCGGTCAAGCGCCTGCACGGACTGGGCCATGACGTGACGGTGTTCCACCGTGGTGACACTGAGTCTAGCGACCTACCCGACATTGCGCACCTACACGGCGACCGCCAGCATCTTGCGGATTTCACGTCCGACTTTAAGCGCCTCGCGCCCGATGTCGTGCTGGATACCGTCGCCTACACCGACCGCGACGCGCGGTCGGTTATGGGGGCGTTCGTGGGGATCGCACGGCGGATTGTGGTCTTGAGCAGCATGGATGTGTACCGCGCCTACGGGCGAGTGAAAGGGAGCGAGCCCGGCCCTCCCGATCCCGTGCCCTTGACGGAGGACGCTCCGCTGCGCACCTCGCTCTATCCCGATGCCGCCGACGTCCCGGATGCGCGCGACTACGACAACATTCTCGTCGAGCGCGCGGTCATGGGTGATTCCGCCCTCCCCGGCACTGTCCTGCGGCTACCGGCCGTCTATGGTCCGCATGACTACCAGCACCGCCTGTCCCCCTATCTCAAGCGGATGAATGATCGCCGCCCCGCCATCGTGCTCGATGAGCAGATCGCGCGGTGGCGGTGGACGCGGGGGTACGTCGACAATGTGGCCGTCGCGATCGCGATCGCCGTCACTGACGAGCGCGCCAGTGGGCGGGTCTACAACGTCGGTGAGGACCACGCCCTGACCGAGGCGGAGTGGGTACGCGTCATCGGGCGTGCGGCCAGCTGGGAGGGCGAGGTTGTAGTCGTGCCGCGGGATCGCCTCCCCATATCGCTGCGCTGGTGGGGGGATGCCGCCATGGAGCAGGAGTGGGCCGTCGATACGTCCCGCCTCCGCGCGGAACTGGGCTACGCGGAGGTCGTCCCGCATGACGAGGCCCTACGGCGCACGGTCGCCTGGGAGCGCGCCAATCCGCCCGCGGACTTCCCGCCCGCGCTGTTCGACTATGCCGCTGAGGATGCCGTCTTGGCTGGTACCTAAAGCCTACTGATAAGCGCCATTATACGCAGGTTCCTCCCCGTAAAGCTGCTGATAACACGCTTCTAAGGCGACGGTAGAGGGCGAAAATTGCTGCTGATAACACGGGGGTGTCAAGCTTAGACGGGTTTTCTGTTCCGTTGCTACTCGCTACCCAATATGACCGCCGGCGCGGTCGCGCAGGGTGCCCGCGAGCTGGGGGTCATGAAGGCCCTAGGGTTCGCGCCCTGGCAGGTGCTGGCGATGGGCGACACGAGGAGCGCACTTGCCGGCCCTGGCTCACCAGGTCAGCGCCTCGGCGACGGCGTGCTCGGGGGACATGGCCCGCCCCTCCTCCCAGGCGATGTCCCAGGCCGCGCCGTCGAGGCGGGCGCGCGCGGCGGCCAGGTACGGCGCCAGGTCCGCGCGGTCGCTGGGCGACAGAGGCAGGTCGATGGCGTCGCGCAGCGCGCCCGCCGCCGCGAAGAGGCGGGCCGCCGCCTCCGCCTGTCCCGCCGCCCCGCGCGCGGCCGCGACGCCCTCCAGGCTTTCGGCAAGTCCCTGACGGTGCCCGGTCTCGCGCGAGACCCGCAAGCTCTCCTGGAAGAGTACGGTCGCCCGGGCGCACTCTCCCTCCCCGAGCACGAGATGGCCCACACGGCGTGCGGCCGTGGCGGCGATATACTTCTCCCCTTGCTCCCGGAAGATCGCGAGGGCTTCCTCGATGATCGCCCTGGCCCGCGCCCTCTCGCCCACCTCCGCGCGCGCCAGACCCAGATTAAAGAGCGAGGGCGCCAGGAACTGGGTTTCCCCGAGCGCGCGGCTGATGTCCACCGCCTCCTGGAAGAGCGGGATGGCGTCCGCCGACCGACCGCACCCCCCCGCCGCCATCCCCAGGCCGGTCAGCGCGTGGCGCACGGCCAGCGGGTCGCTCCCCTGGCGGGAGAGGCGGAGGTTCTCCCTGTTCAGCGCCGCCGCGCTCTCATAATCGCCCTGGTGCTGTGCCAGCCAGCCTGCCGCCCAGAGCGCCTTGGCCCGCACCGCGGCCGGGACGGCCATGCCCCGCGCCAGCCCCGCTTCGATCAGGTGCCGCCACGCGCCGTAGTCACCGTGCCAGATCCAGAAGCGCCAGAGGGCGCCGGCCATGCGCAGCGCCAGCACGGCCTCGTCATGGGTCAGCGCCCACTCGAGCGCCGCGCGCAGGTTGTCCTGCTCCGCGTCCAGCCGCCGGAACCAGGCGGCCTGCTGGGTCCCCCACAACGCCGGCTCGGCCTCCTCCGCCAACGCCAGATAGTAGGCGGCGTGGCGCCGGACGACCTGCTCGTCCGCGCCGCTCGCGGCCAGTCGCTCCCGCGCGTAGGCGCGCACCGTCTCCAGCAGCCGGTAGCGCCCCATGCCGTCCGCCGCTCCCATATGCGCCAGCGATTTGTCGATCAGCCCGCCCAGCAGGTCCAGCACTGTCCCGTCCGCGACCTCCTGCCCGGCGCACACCCCCTCCGCCGCGTCCAGCGTCCAGCCTCCCGCGAACACCGCGACGCGCTGCAAGACGAGCTGCTCCTCCGGGCGGAGCAACTCGTAACTCCAGTCGATGGTCGCGCGCAGCGTCTGCTGGCGCGGCAGCATGGTGCGCGGTCCGCCGGTGAGCAGCCGGAAGCGGTCGTCCAACCGCGCCGCGATGCCCTCGAGCGGCAACACGCCCACCCGCGCCGCCGCCAACTCGATGGCCAGGGGCAAGCCGTCCAGCCGCGCGCAGATCGAGGCCACGGCCTCCGCGTTCGCCGCCGTCAGCGTCACCTCCGGACGCCGCGCTTGCGCCCGCGCCAGGAACAGATGCACCGCTTCATACGTGGCCAGTTGCTCCAGCGGGGGCAGGTGTGCGGGATCGGGGGCGGCGAGGGAAGGGACCAGATACGTGTACTCGCCGGCCGCGTCCAACCTCTCGCGGCTGGTCGCCAGCAGGCGCAGGTGGGGGCAGGCCGCGAGCAGGGCCGCGGCCAGCTCGGCGCAGGCCGCGATGAGGTGCTCGCAGTTATCCAGCACCAGCAGCAGGCGGCGCGGCCGCAGGAACTCGCCCAGCGCGGCGAGCAGAGGCCGGCCCGCCTGGTCGCCGACCCCCAGCGCGGCGGCGACGGCGCGCGGCGCCAGTCGCGGATCGGCCAGCGCCGCCAGTTCCACCAGCCACACCCCATCGGGATACGCCTCCACCAGCGTGGCCGCCACCTCCAGCGCCAGGCGCGTCTTGCCGCAGCCGCCCGGACCGGTCAGCGTGACCAGGCGCGCCGTGGCCAGCATGTTCCCTATCTCGGTCACCTCCCACGCTCGCCCTACGAAGCTGCTCGGCGGCGCGGGCAGGTTGGTCAGGTTCGCCGGGTGGACCCGCCGCGGCGGCGCCTGGACAGCCGTGGGCGCCGCGTCCTGGGCGACCAGGTGCGCCCGCAGCGCCACGATCTCGGCCGTCGGCGCCACGTCGAGCTCGTCCTCCAGCGCCGTGGCCAGCGCCTGATAGACCCGCAGCGCCTCCCCTCGCCGGCCCGCCGCCGCCAGCAGGCCCATCAGCGACGCCGCCGCGTCTTCGTGGCCCGGTTCCGCGGCCAGCGCCCGACGCAAGAGGTCTTCCGCCTCCTCCCATGCGCCCCGCGCCCCGCATAACGCGGCCAGGTGCAGCAACAGGTCCAGGTAGCGCCGGCGCAAGGCGTCGCGCAACGGCGCCGCCCACGTGTCGTAGGGATCGTCCGGCAGGTAGTCGCCGCCGTAGCGGGTCAGCGCCGCCCGGCAGGCGGCCGCATCCTGCCCGGCGAGGGCCGCCCGCGCCGCCTGCTCGAAGGTCGTTGCGTCGAGCCACGTCTCATCCGGCGGACGGTCCCCGGCGGGCGCCAGGACGAGCGCGTCGCCCTCCGCGCGCAGATAACCCGTCGGGGTGCCAGGGGCGGCGGACCCGTCGAGCACTCGACGGAGACGATGGATGGTGGTGCGCAGATTGCGGGCGCTGGCGTCGGGCTCAGCCTCCGGCCAGAGTAACTCGGCGGCTTCCTCGCGCCGCAGGCGGTGGCCCGGCGCGGACAGCAGGCACTTGACCAGGCTGGCGACGCGGCGACTCGCCCACGCCGACGACGGAATGGGCTCTTCTCCGCGCCACACGGCAAATCCTCCTAGGGTCTGGACGCGCAACGGCGCGACATCGACCGCGGCCGGCGCGCTGTCCTGCCCGGTGGTCGCGGCGCTAGGAGCGGGAGCGCCGGCCACATTGGCGGGGGCGTGCTTGCCGAGATAGCGCGAGCGGGTCCGTCCTCCCTCCCACCAGAAGGCATACCAGTAGGGGCCATGGCCGTGGCCGCCATCCGCGCAACGGGAACACGTCGCCTTGCCGCAGCGCCGGTACTGCTGGCGGTACGTGATCCCGACATTGGGGGAATTCTCGGCGCCCGACATGCCCGCATCCTCTCATTCGCTCGGCTCCCACCATCCGGGAGCGCCTCCAGTATAGGCCCGACCGTGCGCCTTACACAAGACGCTTACACAAGATGACGCCGCGCGGCGCCCACAACAGCGTCCGGCCATGGGCCAGCCGGGCGCCAGGGCGGTCGGGGCAACCTCGCGTCCGCGTCACGCCCGCGACACGCTGGCGCTGTACGATACATCCATCCGCCACGGCAATCGCTGGGCGCGCCGGCACGGACGGAGGCGAGAGGAGCGGAGAGGAGGGTGATGCCGGTGCGCGAGACCTATCTGCTCCACCTCTATCGGAGCAGGACCGTGAGCGGCTGGCAGTGGACCGCACAGCTGGCCCACCTGCCGGGAGGGGAGACCCTCCGCTTCGGTGACCCGGAGGACCTACTGGCCCACCTCCGCACCGTGTGGGGGGCGGTCGAGCGCCCCGCGCCGCCACTACTCACGGGGGCGGAGGACACGGCGACGACCGGGGAGGCCGACGCGACGAACCGCGAGGGCTAAGGGCGGCGACCGCTCCCCACACGGTGCGGGGAGGAGAAAAACGATGCCTGGATAGCGGATGGGGTAGGAGGAAGCGATCTCCCACTGAGCGATAAATAGTACGTGGTAGTTGGTAGTGGATTGTTTTACAAGGAGGACAGCGCGATGACGATCCCCACGCAAGACCAAGGCACACGGGACAGAGAGACGGCACCGGGCGGGCGTCCGCTAGAACCGCGCCTCAACCGGGCGCAACTCATCGCGGCGGCCGGCGCCGGGCTCGCGCTCGCCGCCATCCCCGGCATGGTCGCCGCCGACGGCGCGCGGATCCGCCCGATGGACAGGACCGCGGCACCGGAAACGGCGCGGGACATCCTCGACATGCTGGTAACCATGGAGCGATTCGTGGTGGCCAACGTCACGGCCAACCTCACCGGCCCGCATCAGCCGGGGCTCCACCCCCTGCACGTCCCGATCGAGCAGGCGGCGGCAGTCACGGCCCTGGCGCACGTCGCGTTCTGGGAGGGGCAGGGCGGGCGCAGCCGCACCGCCACGTTCACCGTCGGCGCGCCCCCGGCCCTGGCGACCGCCGTGCTGCAGCGCAAGGAACGCATCACCACCCTCCTCGTCGGCGCCTACATGGCGGCGGCGCGCGCCTTCGCGGAACTGGGCCAGCCGCTGCTGGTCAAGTATGCGTTCCAGGCCGGGGCGGTGGAGGCGGAGCAGCGCGCCCTCGCGCGCGCCGTGCAGGCGCTGGAGGGCGTGCCGGCGGAGGCGCTACCGGCGAACAAGGCCTTCGAGACCGACCTCTTCCCCGGCGTGCGCGCGGCGTACGGCGCGATGGAGGGCCTCGGCCTGTTCGGGAAACTGCCGGTCGCGCTGCCGTACCCGAGCCGCGCGGATGTCCTGACCGCCGCTGGCCCGACGGCGGACCTGGTCCTGCAGAAAGCGCCGAACACCGTGCGCCGCTAAGTCGGTGCTGGCATGTTCTCGCACCGTAGAGGCGCGGGAGGTCTACCTGGGAGTGCCGTCTCTCGCTGCGCTGCCAGCCGGCAAGTGGCGGGCCAGCTGAAAGCCGGCGCTCCCAGGACGGGTCGCCACTCACGCGCCCGTCATGACTGATCCAAGCTAGACGAGGCGTGGTCATAATTCGTTAGACTGGGTGCTGCGGGGCGCCAGCGGGTTGTTCGAATGACCACGAAAGGGTGTATGCGGTGACTCGACCTAGGAAACCCTAGCTTCTGCTCTATCCCAACATAGATGGAGCAGCGCCCAAAGGCTGTCCGATAGTCTCCAAAGCTGCTCCCAAACACCCCAACACCTCTTCCGATCGAATTATGACCACGCCTCGCCTAAATCACTGCGGTGATCCTCGTCGACGCGCTCGCGCTCGGGTCGCACGAGGTGGCGATCCGCTCGGCGCCCTGCTTCTTCGGTCCGTGGAGCGTCCCTCAGTGCCAGGTCGTCAGGTGAGCGTCGATTGTGCGGGGACGCGCGTTTCCGCATTTTCCCCGGCCCCGCAGGGCCAGCCCTGACAGGGGGTCGCGCAATGCTCCCCTACGGGACATGTAGAACGGGACAGCCACGCCTGCAATCCCGTTCTACATGTCCCGGTCGATCGCGAAGCGCGAGACCCTGTCAGCAACCGCTAAAGTAAGATGGGTAGTAGAGTGGGAGAGCGTCAGGAGCGGACACTCCTCGGGGTGCGGCGAGTGTAGCCCACGGAGAAGCGGTATCAAAGCCCGTGTGTGTCTTGTCCCATCACCAATTCCCAGACCCGCGTTGGTATCGCTGTCAGCGCCAAGATCAAGACCAACGCCCACGTCAGCCAGTCTTGTGTCGATTGAGCTTGATGATACTCCAACGCGAGGGCGTTGCAGGCAGCAGCGTTCGCCGCCACATTCATGTACGCCTGCGAGAAACATCCGTGTGGTACCGGCGGGATCAATCCGCGCGTTAGCCAGAGATAGATCCCAATCGAGGCTGCGACGATACACGCTCTTATCAGCATCCCACGCCCGACTCGCATCGTTAGCATCCCACTCATGTCCCTCGTGTCCGTGTCTACGCAGGGCAAGCCGTGCGGATCGCTAGACGGGCAACGGCGAGGGTAGTGCGCGTCTTCAGTGCTGATGCGGCAGCGGAAACTTCAAAGAAGGAGCGGCCCTGCCGCACCAAAACTAGTGCTCGCTTGTAAATGAGACTGGAAGCGTCACGACCAGTGAGCAATGCGGCCTCATCGCCGACGTGAGACACGGGGACAATCGAAGAGATCCCCGCAGGGCGATGAGCGGCACTCGCTCGATAGATTGCTGACGCGAAAGCCACTGTGCGAAACGTGTAGATGTATTCGTCCATCTGTCCCCAGCGATATTGCACCAAAATACCATCGTTGTTCGTTTCATTAGGACCATAGATGTTTGAGGGTTGCGTGTATACCCGCCATTGGAAGTCTGCTGGGAAGGCACTGGCTGGAATCACCGTTCCACAGCGAGACATGGCCTTTACAGTTGTCATAGGTCCCAGCGGGTCAACGTCGAAAAGTGCATTGGCGAGCAATAAGACCGCTATCGCCGTGTGCAGGGTTGTGGAGACGATGTGCCGTGCCATTAGGAATTCCCTTTGTGTCTCGCTAGCCAGTAGAACCTACCCATCATGCATGACATGGCGTCAGTGTGTGGGCGAAAGGGACAGACGGCAATAGCCTGATCGTACTCGATACCAAATGGAAGGACTGCCTTAACAGACGATGTCCCCTCTGTTGACGATATCCTCCCATCGTGAAGGAGCGGGTTGTCCGTGGCGATGCAGGGCAAGCAGCCAGCGTTCAAGCAATCTTTACACGGATTGCGGCTGGAGGCAGCGACCGTTGCACCAAGCCTGTTAGGGCAGCGTGTCGGAGAGGTGCCGTTCTCCGACATGCACCCGCACCGTCTGCGCCCTGACGCGTCGGAGAATCCGTCCCTTTCCTGGGTTTGACAGGGCATCGTAACATGTCGGAGAATGCGTGGGGGGATGGCGGGCCGCGCATGATCGTCCGGCGCTTCCTTATATAGGATTGGAGCAAGTGGGGGGATTGATGCACCCGTCGATCGACTGGTACCTGGTCACGCTCGAGCGGAAGGGACGCTCGCCGCTCACGCTCAAAGCGACCCGCCAGGATCTTGCGCGCTTCGTGGTCTGGTGGGAAGCCACGCGCCACCGGCGCTTCGACCCCGCGCTGCTCCTCGATAGGGATGTACGCGCGTGGCGGATCGCACGCCAACGCGACGACGGCGCCGCGCCGGCCACGATCAATCGCGGCCTCTCGGCCCTGCGCGGCTACTGCGCCTGGGCCACCGCCGCTGGCGTGCTGACCGAGAATCCCACGGGCGACGTCGCCGATGTGACGCTGCCGCCGCTGGCGCCACGAAGCCTCCCTCCCGATGCCGTGGACGCGCTGCTCCGCGTGGCGCGCGGCCAGACGGATACCCCGTTGCGCCTGCGGGACGAAGCGCTGCTGGCCCTGCTTATCTACACTGGCTTGCGCGCCCAAGAGGTGTGCGACGTGCAACTGCGCGACCTAGATCTCGCGGGCGGGACGGTCATCGTGCGCAGCGGCAAGGCGGGCAAGGCGCGACGCGTCCCGCTCCACGCCGACGCCCAGCACCTACTCCGGCGCTACCTGACCGGTATCCGTTGCCCGAGCGGGTTGCCGGCGATGGGAAGCCCATACGAACGCGAGCCGCTACTGGGGCGCATCGAGATGACAACGCCGGGGCGACCGTTGCGGCCGGGTATCACGCAACGAGTGGTGCAGCGCGTCGTCGAGCGACTCGGAGCGCAGGCGGCCACGCAGTTCAGAATGGAAGCGGGACGTGAGCAGCACATCGAGCAGGCAGCCCACTTGTTGGACCTGGCGCAGCGGCTGGAGCACACTACGCCACACACGCTGCGGCATAGCCTGGCGCGCCGCTTGTTGTCGAGCGGCGCCCATCTCAGCGAAGTGCAGCGCGTCCTGGGCCATAGCCGGTTGTCGACGACCGGTGTCTACCTGACACCAAGCGAGGATGATCTGCGGGAGGCGCTTGGACGTGCAGGGGTTTAGCGATGTGGCGCGTCCGCACCTTTGTGCAAACGTCCGCATCTTCGTGCAACGTGTGTCCGTATCTTCGCGCTAATTACCACGTGACCAGCATGGCCGCCGATCCGCCTGATACGTCCGGTAACAGTCTCTTATCGCCCGTAGCAAACCGGCTATACTGAACGCATGAACGACGCGATCGCCCTGACTGCCACCTTGGCCGCGCGCGCTGACGGACATACGGCCAGCCAACTCACCATCGACTCCGCTGCGGTCGCGGCTGGAGCCACCGTCCTCCTCGTCCTGCTCACCGGCTACTACGCATGGCAGACGCGCGCGACGGTCAGCGAGATGTCACGCAGCCGAGGAGTCATGGGCCGGACGCTCGACGAGATGACCGCGGGCCGCGAGTTGGCGCCGATGCCGACCTTGGTCTGCACTCTGGAGCACGATCCCGAGCGCCTGAAACAGTGGCGCGACGAGCAATTCCTTCTACTCCCTCATTTCACCTTGGGCTGCACGAACGTCGTGGTTCGGAACGTGGGGAATGCGCCGGCGCTAAGCATCGCGCTGCGGATCGAGGTCACGAACCCAGATAGAAGCGATGTCGAGGTCACGCCCACGACCCATCGCGCTGCGGCGCTAGGCCTCGCGGAGGAGTGGCGTCCCTCCTTCGCGCCCGTCGGCATGCGCGAAATCTCGGCTACAACGACGCCTTCGCCCAATCCGCTTGAGCACCCGCGCCTGCGCGTTGCGCTCTCCTGGCTGAACGCCTACAACCGCCGCTTCGCGTGGGAGCAGCATTTCAAGGTCGTCGGCACGCGGGACCCCGATGTGTGGGCGTGGTCGCCGGACGACGAGCCCCGCATCACTATCGAGGACGCAGGGAGGAATCGACCGTGAGTGATCTTACTATGCCGACGGAGGGCACGCGGACGCCGGCGGCCCTCGATCCCGCGATCCGGGCGGCGCTCGCGGCACTCGCGGAGGAGGCCCACGCCTACACGCAGGACCTGCACGCCGCCAACACCACGCGGGCCTACCGCGCCGACTGGGCCGACTTCGCCGCCTGGTGCGCCGCGCACGCCCTCGCCCCGCTCCCGGCCGACCCCACGACCGTCGCTCTCTACCTCACCGCGGCGGCCGCCCGCCTCAAGACGAGCACGCTGGAGCGCCGCCTGTGCGCCATCGCCGCCGCGCACAAGGCGGCCGGCCATCCCGCGCCCACGGCCGACCCCGCCGTGCGCACGCTCCTCGCCGGCATCCGTCGCGCCAAGGGGACGACGCAGGCGCGCAAGCGCCCCACCGTGACGCACGAGGTGCGCGCCATGGTCGACGCCCTGCCCGACACCTTGCGCGGCCGCCGCGACCGGGCGCTGCTGCTGCTTGGCTTCGCCGGCGGCTTCCGCCGCTCCGAGCTGGTTGCCCTCGACGTCGCCGATGTGGAGGAGACGGCCGGGGGCCTGGTGGTGACGATCCGCCGCTCCAAGACCGATCAGGAGGGCGCGGGCCGGCGCGTGGGCATCCCCTACGGCGGCCGCCACTGCCCGGCGCGCGCCCTGCACGCCTGGCTCGCCGCGGCCGGGATCGCCGAGGGCGCGCTGTTCCGCCGCTTCGACCGTCAGGGCCGCTTGCTGCCGCTGCGGTTGTCCGGTAAGGGCGTCGCCCGCCTGGTGCAGCGCCAGGCCGCGGCCCTTGGCCTCGACCCCACGGACTACGGGGGGCACTCGCTGCGCGCGGGGCTGGCCACCGCCGCCGCCGCCGCCGGCAAGTCGGAGCGCGCTATCATGGCGCAGACCGGCCACAAGAGCGCCGACATGGTACGCCGCTACATCCGCGACGGCGAGCTCTTCCGCGACAACGCCGCCGACCTCGGGCTGTAAGCGGGGGGCTATAGAATAGAAGGGTGAAGGAGGTGTTGAGTGAAGATAACTTTCCCGGTCAGGGGCGGCGTCTATAGCGCGTTCAGTATGACCATTGATCACGAAAGGATACAGGCGAGCCACGATGGCGACGTGGCGAGCGTCACCTTCCAAGCGGACATAGAACGCACGAGTTCCTGGGAGACGCTACTCCAAGGCACCGCGCCGGTCCTCTTATCCCTGCATGGCGTGCTCTCTCTCGATCAAATACATAACTCCAATGACACAGGGGCCACGTTGCGCCCAACCGAGGGACTGCCGCTCGCCATCCCGGAGGTCGGCAATTCGGCATCATTGAGGCTTCCCTTCACCTGCTCACGCCGCTACATCGAACATCTGGAGGACAAACGCGTGGCGCAGCCGGGGCGCGATCTCACGCTGGCGGTGCGTCTATGGGGTGTCGTCGCGATTATGGGGAGCCCGATGGTAGAAGGGAGCGGCGTGGGAAGCTTACCTGTCCGCTTCGAGAACGTCGCGGCCACACCCCCCGAGCAGTTGCGCATCCCGCGCTCGGACTGGATTGACCGCTTCCTCCCCGCCCTCGGGTATCGGAAGACGGTCCTGATTGAGCTACCGCTCGCCGGGCAGCCGCCCGTCCCGGAGGAGCTGCACAACGCGATGCAGCACCTCGGCGAGGCGCGCACGCTGCGCAATCATGAGAGCTATCAGAAAGCCGTCCAGGCGTGTCGGCAGGCCACGGACGCCCTATTGGGGGCGGGACCGGAGAAGAAAGCCTGGTGTCAGACGCACCTGGCCCCGCTCATCGGCGCGGAGAAGGCGAGGATGGTCGACGACAGCTTGTTGGCGCTCCGCCCCTTGCTCAACAAGACAAGCCATGGCTACGCTCCGGTTGAGGTTGACCGCGACGCCGCGGATTATGCCATCGAGTCGCTGGCCGTCGCGCTCAACTACATCGCGCGCACGCTTGCGTAGCCTCTCGTGTTCCAGGGCGCCGTGGATGAGTGCCGTGGATGAGCGCCTCGGACCGCGCCGGTGCGCAGGCCCACGTCAAGGCCCGCCGGCGCCGCGAGGACGACGCATTGACGGGGCGACGCCAGCTTTTCCCCGTGCGCCGGGGGCGCGCCTGTGTAGGCCCGGAACTAGAGAACGTGTCACCAACCGCAACCATCTTCTCGGTCGTGTTTTTCGCCGCGTCTTGAACTGCTCGCCGGCATGGTTGAGCGTGACCGTGTATGGATAGTGGGTCGAACATGGCCGAAAAGATCTATTCTCGGTCGTGTTTCGTGCATCGGCCTAGCATGCAAAAGGGGGACCTTCGGTGACGAGCATGTCTGATCTACAACTACTCCAGCTTCAAGCCGAGGCGCTGTTCACGCACGACGGGCGCGGACGCATTCTCCATGTAAATGAGCCGGAGGGCGATCGCGCGCCGCGCTTCTTCTTCGCCCACAGCCGCGAGGGCAACCTCTGGCGATGCCGCGATGACGTGCCCGAGGAGATGGTGCGGGCACTGGACGCGTTGGCAGCCGCGGAGCCGGTCGGGGTCGACCTTCGCGCGGAGCCGCGCAACGTGGGCGCGTTCCTAACGGCGCTGGGGGTCGAGCGGGAGGGCGCGCCGGTCGAGTCCGGGCCAGCCTACCAGTTCCCCGATGAGCTGCCCCGCGCGGCCGGTGTCACGCACCTCACGCGCGATAATCTACACCTCTTGCGGGCGATGGTCCAGGACCTGGACGACACCGCGCGCTACGTCGAGGAACGCGGGCCGTGCATGGCGGTGGTCGAGGACGGCCGCGCGGTGTCCATCTGCTTTAGTGCCCGCCTCACCGACAAGGCCGCCGAGGCGGGGGTGGAGACGCTGGAAGCCTACCGGGGACGTGGCTACGCTCCCGCTGTGGTGACAGAATGGGCGCGCGCCATCCGCGCCACCGGCCGCATCCCGCTCTACAGCACCTCGTGGGACAATCACGCGTCGCAAGCGGTCGCACGTCGGCTCCGGTTGGTCCACTACGGAACGGATGTGAGCCTGGGATAATTATGCCCTCGCCCATCGACGCGCTGCATGAGCATTGCGGCTGATGACATGTTCTCTAGTTCAGGGCCTTCTACTGGGAAAAATAAAGGCACTGGAGGTGGTGTAGCTTAAACCGGCAACGTTGCGCACTTTGACCTGGCACTCACAGCCGCCTCCGGCGTGCCCTCGCGCGCCTGCCCTTTCCGCACGACGTCCCGCTCCCGGCCCGTATGCGCACAAAAAAGGCCCGTACGGACCATCTACCCACCGGCTTCTGGGGCCAACGGCGGCGCGCGGCCTCCCAAGCCCCTGCTCCGCTTGACCTAGCCGCCTGATTCAGCGGAAACTAGAGAGAAGGGCTGTTCTGTCTAGTGAAACGGCAGCCGTATGGGGCCAGTGATCGAGCAAGAAATAGGGCCAGAAACCGAGCAAGATGACACAAAAGTTCCTGTAGTGAGCTACAGGATCGCTGCACGACCCCCTGCCGTCAGCCTACACGGTCGCGTCGTGCGGTCGCAAGGGGGTGGCTCGGGCTACTTGGAAAGGGAAGGGGTACGCGGCCAAGGCTGCATCGTTCGTCGATGCCCGTACCCACCGGCAGCAGGGGGAGCCGCATCCGCGCCACAGGGCCGGTCGTGCGTTGGCTGCACGACCGGCCCCCGCCGTTCAGGGAGGAAACCTGACAGTGCGTGGCGAGCACCGTGCGCTTACAATCGGACAGGGGGATTGAGGGTCCTATAGCCCGAAAGTACTATAGACGCCCCCCCATGCGGATGGGACGATGCGGATAGTGGGGTGATAGGCATAGTGTGTCATTAAGATGACGGAGGTACGACGAGTGATGGAACCAAGGGCACTTGCCCGCGTTCAGCGCCGAGCGCCTCTTCCTGGTGTTCACGAAGGGCATCACCTTCTCGATCGTCCTCGAAGGCGGCGGATACGGCGAGAAGTGGTGCGGCTTCCATGACCAATGGGACGACGGCCAGTACTACGCCCTCTGCCCGTACCCGTCGGCGACCGGCTGCGGCGCGGATACCCCCCTCGCGAGCTGGCAGAGCGTGACCTCCCACGAGATCGAGGAGGCGACGACGGACCCGAAGCCGGGTAGCGGGTGGGATGAAGCGAGCGGGGAAGGCGGCGACGTGTGCGCCTGGCAGGAGGTGGCGCTGCCGTTCGGGACGGTGCAACGGTTCGCCGACAATCGCCAGTCGGCCTGCTCGGTCTGGACGCGCCGGAACTTCGCCCAGGGCACGCCGATCGCCGCCCTCTCGCGCAACCCGAACCAGATGGACCTCTTCGCCGTCGGCCTCGACGGCGGCATCTACAGCCCCTGGTGGAACGGCGACTGGCACGACATATTCCGCGTCGGCTGGTTTCACGCGTAGACGTTCGGATTAGCCCCTGGCGCGGACACCAGGCCCTGGCGTATAGAGAGCACCCACCCCGGTTGCATCTCAGCGGTGTGGAAAGTGGAAATCCTCTCGGGGTCTGCGCGTCGGAGACAGGGGCGACCCTGCTGCGCAGTAGGCCAAGCGCAAGGGAGGGACAATTCTTTAACAGGGTGTCACGCAACACATCTTTGCTGCGCATCTAACGTAACACCGAAGCGGCGTGCGACCCAGCAGGCCGTGCCGTCTGATAGGGAGCCATAGGCCTGTCGCTAAGGTCCGGACGAAACGCTACGGGGCCTTCCGAGCATAGGCAGGCGAACGCGCGCCGATGGCGGGAGGTGTCGTGCGTCGTCGGGATCTCTGCCACAGGCCGCCACAGCTGGCTCACCGGCACCGCGCCGCCGTTGCCGTCAGGTGGGCACTTGATTCGATGAGTCGCTGCTCCGCAAGTCACGCCTGTCGCGCTCAATCGGTCAGCAGCGGAGCAAACCGCGCTTCCCACTCCCGGACGGTCTCATGCGTGAAGGTGAAGCCACGGGTCAGGAACATCTCCGCCAGGTCACGCAGGCTGAGCTTGTAGCGTAGCCGCCAGAGGACGACGAGCAGGGCGATGTCGGTGGGCACCTGCCGATGGTTGAACGGCGTGCCTGTGCGCTCGTTGACGGTGCGCCGACAGGGCCGGCAGCGGAACAGCCGGTACCCCAACGCCGTTGTCCGCTCCCGTTCCTGTGTCGCGTCCCCCTGACAGTATGGGCAGCCCATCCATCTCTCCTCGGCGCACCTCTATAAAAGGGGAAGGATACCCGATCGACTGGCTATCGACCATCACTGATTCTGAGTCCTGACGCATCCCTTTCATCGTTCGTAGGCGCACCTGACCGTCTATAGGGTTCCTACCGCGTCGCTTGTGCCACGCGGCGGCGGTAGAGTAGCAGGCCTACGAGCGGAATCAATCCGGTGGCCAGTAGCTCGCCGCTGCCCAACTCGGGTGTGGCCGCCGGGCCGGGCCCGCCGTTGGGAGACAGCGCGAAGAGCGTGGTCATGGGCGTGACGTTGGCCGTATCGCAACTGTGCTGCAGGCAGCCCAGGCCGAAGGCGTCTTCAATGGTCCGCAGCAAGGAGTAGTGGTTGTAGGGCGTGTTGTCCTGGATGCCGCGCGGCCCGTGGTTGGTGATCACAATCGTCGCAACGTGGCCGCCGCCGGGGTTGGCGTCGCAGCACCCCAGATTCGTCGGGGAGAAGTCGTCCTCGTCCCAGGTGATGACGATGGCGGTGTTGCCCGTCGACCAGACCGGCGACCCTTCGATTTGATCGACGAGGTGGCCGACGTAGGCATCGCCATCCTTGACCAGCGTCGTCGCGTCGGTGCACGCGCTCGTCCCATGCATGTCGTGGCACTGGTCGGGCGCGATAAAGCTAAAGTTGGGGCTGGTCGCGACGCTCTGCAGGTCCGGCGTGAGCGCGGTGGCGGGAACAATCTTCTGCAGCTCCGTCTGGCTCTGCTGGATGCTGGCAAAGTTCATGAATGGGTTGTGCTTAGAGGCGTATAGCGCGGCGCCGGTGGTGGGGTACTGGGTACCGTCGTAGCCGGGGTAGGGCAGCGACTGCTGGTAGGTCTTCCAGCTGAGGCCGGCGGTGTCGAGTTGCGAGGCTAGGCTCGGCCCGGTGATGGTGTGATTGACGCCGTTAGTGGTCGAGGAGAAGGGCGCGTCGTCCTGGATGCCGAAGTAGTCGCCGCCGATGGTCGCGACGTAGTTGGGCTCGCTGGGGTGGGTGACGCCGTAGGAGCGCGTGGCCAGACCGTACGTCTGGGCCAGGGCATTGATACGCGGAGCGTTCGCGTTGCCGATGATCTGGTCGTAGTTAGTGTTCTCCATCATGACCACGAAGATATGCTGGTACGAGGGAACGCCGCCGTTGGCAGCCAAGCGGCCCTGCGCGCCAGCGATAGTCGGCATGGCCGCTCCGGCAACAAGGGCAAGCGCGGCGGCGAGGCGCATCAGTCGTCGTAGAGACATGGTGATCCGTAGAGACATGGTGATCCCTCCTCTTTACTCCAGGTAACTCCGTGGCGTCCGGTGTGGACCTGATCACATGACCGTGGGTCTCCCGACAAGTTGACGGGAGACCCATGACGTTGTCTTCTTTGGGGCGCGCACCTTGCGCATCCAGGCGTGAATAAACGCAGGCGTGCTTTTATAAAGGCTCAGAAGCCTATCATCCGGTGCGGCACCAACAGCCCGCGTCCACCTAAGCCTAGCGGTCTGGCGTTAAGACACGGTTAAACCAGCGTTAAAGGTGTGTTAAAGGTGTGTTAAGAGTGATATATTGTGTGCCCATCATGCCTGTCGTGGCGACCGTGCTCATCCGCGCGGCGATTGAAAGGTTTTCGCCGCGCGGATGAGCACTGGTCGCCACGACTAGGGGCTCGAGCGATGCTTAACGCCCGTTTTACATCCTCTGGTACAACTGCACTAAACCGTGGTCGACGCTCAAAACCACGCTCAAATCAGGCGTCACCACGGTTCCCTGTGGTTGTACCCATCCTCTTAATCCGCCCTTAATGCGGCGGATGTACACTAGATAGGGCGCGAGTCTGCAGCGAGGCCAAACAGGATCGTCCCTCAGCCCGCCGGTACGGCTCCGCACATGCCCCGCGGCCACACGAACCGGTCGCCCCACCGAAAGGACAGGTCGATGGATCCCAGCCCGCGCACACGTGCCCTCGCGCGCCGAACCCCCTCGCGCGTCCGCCGATTCCCGTCTCTCTGTTGTACCTGTTGTACGGCCCTCGTCACCGCCCTCGTGCTCCCGGCCGCGTTCGCCACCACCGCCCGCGCGGCGGGTCCGCGAGCGGTGGAAGCCCCCGGCCCCCAGGTGACCATCACGTCTCCCATGGCTGGCGGCAGCTACCGCGGTGTCTACCTCGACGTCTCCGTGGTCGTGACCCCCACCACTCCGGGACCCGTCACCACCACCGCGACGCTGGGCAATGTCGCCATCGCCGTGCCGGACCACTTCCCGTCGGACAACCTCGCGCCGGGGACGCACACGCTGGTCGTGACGGCGACCGACCAGATGGGCGACACGACGACGCGATCGCTCTCGTTCAGCACCACGCCGCTCCCGCCAGCTCCCGGCCAGTACTACCAGGGTCAGGTCTACCACACGCCAGCTGGGAGCGCGATCCCGCCGAAGCTCGTCGCGTCCGGGGACATCGCCTGCGCGACCCAGAGCAACACGGTCACGCCGGATACCTGCCAGCAGGCGGCCACAGCCGCTCTCGTGCAGAGCCTGAATCCCTCGGCGGTCGCCGAGTTAGCGGACGCGCAATACAACAATACCGGCGAAGGCGATACGCTCTCCGCCTTCATGCAGGTCTACAACCCCTCGTGGGGGGCTTTCAAGGCGATCACCCACCCCGCGGCGGGCAACCATGAATACTCCGATGCGACCCATGCCTCCGGCGCGAACTATCCGGGCGCGCGCGCGGACGGCTATTATGATTATTTCAACGGCGTGGGCAACCAGATTGGACCGGCCGGCGACCGCGACAAGGGCTACTATTCCTACGACCTGGGGAGTTGGCACGTCGTGGTGCTCAACTCGGAGTGCGGCGTCGTGTCCTGCGTGCCGGGCTCGGGGCAGCAAGAGTGGCTGCAGGCCGACCTGGTCGCGCATCCGGCGCCCTGTACGCTGGCCTATTGGCACGAGCCGTTGTTCACGACGGGGGTCACGCAGGGCGGGGAGAACAACCTCGCCTCGCGCGATCTGTGGCGCACATTGTATGCCCACGGCGTCACGCTCATCCTCAATGGGCACGATCACAACTATCAGCGCTTCGCCCCGCAGACGCCCGATGGGGTGAGCGACCCGATGCAGGGCATCCGCGAGTTCGTCTTGGGCGAGGGCGGTAAGAGCCACTTCGGCTTGCCGAACAAGGAGCCGAACATCGAGGTGAGCGACGCGGCCACGTTCGGCGTGCTACAGTTGACCCTGAAGGCGGGAGGCTACGACTGGACGTTCGTCCCCGTGCCCAGCCATGGCAACGGTACCTTCACCGACCAGGGATCCGGCGCCTGCGTCGGCGCGCCTACAGGTCCGGGTGGCGGCGGAGGCGCTGCGACACCCGAGCTAGGCAGCGCCGAATTGCTCGCGACCGCTCTCGTTCCACTCGCCGCGGCCTTGGTCTACCGTCGTCGCCGTGCCCGCCCTGGGACAGATAACAGCAGCACTAGCACTATAGCCTAACGCCGCCCGCGGACCATTCACAACAGAGGGGCGGACGGGAAAGCAGTCCGGCTGCCTCTCGCGTCAACCGACGGCCACGATGACGTCTACTAACGTCAGAGTGGGTGCGCCTATCTGCGCGTACGGCGCGCGCCGACCGGTGGGGGGGAGGTGTCCCGGCCGGGGTTGTGACGCGCAGGACGGGGGACGGCGGTGCGGTGGAGGGCTCCTCGCCGGGGATGGCGCAGCGACTGATATTGTTGGCGAAGTCGTCTTGCACCCGTGACCACGCCCCTAGTCGCCCACTTTTACGCGCAGGCACAACCCCGGAAATGACTTCGGTAACGATAGGTCGGGTTTTACAGCCTTTCCCCCGTTCCAAACACAGCATGCGGTAGGATAGGCACCCGACGAGGTGCGTTGCCGCCCTTTTCCGTGTGTTGGGGAGGGGGCCAGCGTTGCCGCTGCCCCCTCCCCTTTGGGGTCTCTACAATATTTCCGGGAAAATCCCCGCTAAGGCGCCGGAGGGGCCTGCGCCTCAACGCGCGGTCGCGGAGGCATCGTCGGCGCCGGCATCAGCGTACTCTGTTCCCGTCCGTAGCGGCCGTCGCTCTTCCAGCGACCGTGCCGCGCCGGGGTCGAAGGTGTATTGCCCCAGGAGATGCACATGCTCCCAGGCGATCGGTGAGATGTGGGTGAGGTACTCCTCCGGCACGTCTACGCCATCGGCGCGCACTGCGGCGATGGCATCCTCCAGATAGGGGGTGTACGCCCAAACCGCCGAAAATTCCGTCACGCTCACGTAGAACGTCGAGTGCCCTGGAGTGGACGATATTGTCCTGCGTGTGGCTGATCCAGCCGTGTCGGAAAACACCTGTTTGGCGACAGGCCAGCGACAGACGTCTGTGCCCTCTCTACAGCCCCTACAGAAACAGTGCGAAAAACCCTGTCGCTATGGGCTCCCATGCGCCAACCACACGGTAGAGGTTTCCCGTACAAGCGGCGATGGGACTCTTATCGCCTGGAACGCGATGGGGGCAGGCTCTGAACTCGGACGACAAAATTTCCGGCGGTTTGGGCGTA
>JAABUX010003559.1_pt1 | contig 20517 bp, 17 predicted proteins | sample 5561851 | NCBI WGS metagenome assembly JAABUX01 (sample SAMN10711883, study PRJNA513361) | rock metagenome | isolation source: Antarctica rocks | place: Antarctica: Victoria Land, Richard Nunatak red sandstone | collected 2016-01-03 | reverse complement strand
ATAAGTCCTATTATAGGAAGTCTAGTAGGGGGAGTAAGTAGTATAATCCCTAATATCCTATTAAACCCTAATACTAATAAGTATTATTATAGTAGTAATAGAATAGGACTATATCTCTAATAAGATAAGAAATATTATTCTAAGGTAGTCTCCTGCGAGATATATACTATTATCGTCCCTAACTATATAAAGTATCTAAAGGTAATAATTCTTTCTAGTATAGCTAAGAGCCTAGGGAAGGGAAGAGAGATATAGCTAGAAGATAACCCTATATAGCTAAGTAGTTAAATAAAAGTCGCGTAGGATAAGGTAACTAAAAGGTTAGGGCTTAAGATTAGAAGTAAGTTAAATAGGGTAGATAGTATACCTATTAAAGCTAAAGCCTAAAAGGTTAGTATAATATCTATAATTACCTCCTATCTTAACTAAACTAAGTACTAGTTTATTAACTTATTTAGAGAATAGTATTTATACTCTTTAAACCTTATACGAGTTATAGTAACGTCTATATATAAATAGGATAGCTTATAAGAGGAGGTAATCGCGTAAGCTAAGGTATTATTAAACCTCCTAACTTTTATATATTATAATATAAGTTACTACTCTATCTAATATTAGTTCTAATTAAATATTAGGTTTATAATAGAAAGGGTAAATAGGCGAATCCTATCCTAATAAAAGTACTTATAAATATAGTATATAAACTAATAAAAACTAGTTTTACTAATAAGGAAAGTATAAGGAAGTTTTTTAACCCCCTAACTAATATCCTATTAATTTATACTACGATGATAGTAGGATATTATATATCTAAATACGCGCGTAGCGATTAATATATTAAGAAATTTAAGGGTAAAAAGGCCTAGGGTATATAGCCGGCTATCTTACTATTATATATAGATATGTAATAGAGAGCTAATTATATACTATTATAAGGCGCTAGTAAACGACGTAGCGTATATAGGATAACTTAGATAATAACCTTTATAAGAGCTATATCTATAAGCTTTACCTAAAAGGGGTAGGGGATATACTTCGTAATATTAGGGTTATAAACGGAAATAATAATAAGGTAAATAGGAGGGATATTAATAGTAGTTAACTAGATAACCTACCGCCCTTAGATAATTTAGATAATAATAGATATAATAGTCCTTTAAGTATTTAGGGTAGGTATTCCTAACTAACTAATATGAAGAGAGATATAATAGCTAACTTAAAACTATATAAGGTAATAATCCTAGTATCTATTAAATATTACTAAATAGCTCTTTAAAGTATAAGTATTAAACCTTAATACTACTATCCTTATATACTAGTAAGGCTTAAGAGGAAATAGTTAATAGTATAATTCTACTTACTCTATCTATCTATATATAGCTAACCTCTTAAATTAGATAGGATAATAACCTCCCTCCTCTCCTTTACTCTACCTTAGAACGCGGATATATATCGCTAAGTATACTAAAGATAGACGGTAGGTAGTAACTTATAGGACGCTATATATTATATATAATAGAAGGAGAAGATCTACTTATAAACTAAGGCGCCTATAAATCCTAATTAATAGAGGATTTCTAGGGTGCGTTTAGGCTAATATAACCGGATTAGATATAGTATAAGATAGTAAGGGGTAGTAATATAATTATTATAAACGGCGATAAGGGTAAATACGTAGGGTTTAGGAAATAGGTTAGAAGAAAGCCACGCGTAGAAATTCGACTAGAAAGTAGTAAGATCTAAGAAGAGAATCTATAATATAGAGAGATTAAGTAGGTAGGAATAGTTCTATTAGAAGGTAGTTTATAAATACTAAGTAAATAGTATAATAAATACGTATTAAGTATTATAAGCGCACTTTTATATATCTTTAATAATAGTACTAGTATTAATATAGGCGATAAATTAGGGTAGCGCGGATAGACTACTATAGTTAGAATAAGTAGATAAGTAGTAATTCCTAATAATAATACTACTTATAACGACGGTATAAATAGCGCTATCTAAGGAATATATAGGATAGGTAGATATAGTAATAATACTACCTAATATAATTATAATAATAACGGCGCTGGTTCTAAGAAAGGTATATTTATTAAATACTAAGTAGGTAGTATAAATATTAGCTATAATATTTAATAAACCTTTTTTATAAATATTGTAATATCTAGTTTATACGCCCTAACGAATAATTAGAAAACCAAGCGCGCTTTTAGTATTATAGAGGTATAAATAGCAGCTTATAGTAATTAGAGGTATTATAATAAGCTCTAGGGCTAATATATAAGCGCATTAGTTATATGCGTATAATACGTATATTTTTACATTTTACAAGTTTCCTAGTTTACCGATATAGTAAAGTAGAGAGGAAGGTATAGTTAGTAGGCTAAGCTATAAGCGGTATTATTATATATAATAATTTTAAGTTTATAGAAGGAAGATATAAAGAATAAATATATAATTAAAGAGCCTTTTAGTCTATTACTATATACCTTATAATTAAGGGTCGCAGGTTTAACTACGGCTAATTAGAGTAATATATATAATATCCTACTATAATACTTTTATCTACGGAGCGTATTATAAACCGTATACTATCTAGGGATAAAGAAGGCTAGTAGGTATATTTAAGTAAGATATATATATAATTATATACTAACTTATACTATCTCCTAGACTTAAAGTTTTTATATTTAGTTATTAATCTAAGCCCTTTTTTAATTTATAGACGGAAATACTAAGTTTTTATAGTATATAGAGATACTTATAATATAAAAGTTAGACCTTTAGAAGATAAGAGTCTTCCTTATAAAACTAATAATAAAGGATAAGAGTATAACTTCTAATAATATCCATATTATCTTTAACATATTTAAGAGGTAAATTAGGATTAAAGATAAAGATCTAATATATAATAAATTATTACGGTTTATTTATAGAGATCTAAAAATATAGTTATATATTTAATCTACTAAGGAATTATAATATAAAATATTAGAATAGTATTATAACTCTTTAAATTAACTCCTACCTAGCTTAAGGCTATAATATTTATATTTAAACTTCCTATAACTTATTTATAAGATCTATTAGAGTAGGCTAGAGGTATCTAATCTATTAACCCTATAATACGCGGCTAATTAGTAGGATCGCTCGCGGGTAGTTTAACTTAAAGACTTCTAGGTATTAGAAGAGTTAGTTATATATAACTATTAATCTTAAATTTATAATATTTAAATATAGCTCCTCTAATAGATAAAAATATATTTTATAAAGATTAATAATACTTATAAGTAGCTTACTACCTAATACCCTAGTTTATAAAGCGAAGTACTAAAGAGTATATTTAAAAGAATTTATAAATAGCCGCTAACTATATAAATAAGGGTAGCGCCTCTTATATAAGATTTATAATTTAGAAACTACTAGAACTTTTATAAGTATATTAAGATATACCTAACCCTTTAATATATAATTAAGTATATAGATATTAGTCTCCTTCGCTATATATTAAGATATACTATACTTATCTTTTAAGTAGAGGTTTTATAGATACTTAAATATATAAATATATTACTTTATATAATATATCTAATAAATAGCCTAGCGGTAACTATCTAACTTTACGAAGTAGTATTATTAAATAGCCTTATAAATATATAGGGGGTTTAGATATAAACTTTAAGCTTAATTACCTACTTAAATTACTAAATAATAGCCTAAAAGTATTTTAATAAGAGTAATTATACTTTTTAAAATATAGCGATTATCTCCTAGAATATTAGGCGTTAAATATATTATACTTCTAAGAGGTTAAAGTAATTATAAAGTTTAGTTTTAGGAAACTATAATCTATAAAATACCTATCTAAATTAGCGGCTAAGGATATATAAAGTATAATAATAAATCTAAATAATAAATTACTTTAGAAATTAGATTATAACCGCTTCTTATTATACCCTATAATAGACCTATATATTATAGGGCTTAACTAACTAGGGGAAAATATCTTAAAATATAATTAATAATATATATTAAAAGGGGATATAAGAGATAATAATAATAATAATAATAATAATTTAAAGGCTAAAATACTAGTATATAATCTAACTAAAATCCTAGCTAATTTAATTATACTTATAGAGATACTTTAATATATAATAAGGGCCCCGCTTAAATATATCCTTATATAGTATTAATAGTAAAACCGCGCGGCGTAGCTTTAACTTATATCTATATAAAGATATAATAATTTAGATAGAAGCTTCCTTACCCTTCTAATCCTTAACGGCGATAAAAATATTAGAATATTAGGAGATTATACTTCTAAGACCTATTAGCGGCGGGAAGGGGTTATTAGCCTAATAGTATTACTTAGTACTTAAGTTAAAGTAGGCGGTACTCCTATTAAAGACTAAAATAGCGCGATATTAGTAAAATTAGCGGTAGATACAGCTAGATTAAGTACTATTACTTCTATTATATAAAGTACCGTAGATACCCTAGGGGATATTTAGGGGGTAGTCTACCTAACCCTTTTTATAGTATACTCCTTTACTAGCGAGCCGGTTAATTTTCCCCGCTTATAACTATTTCTATTACTAGGTATTATATCCTTATTATAGCTAATATATATTAACTAAGTATACTTATAACTCTTAAACTCTACCTATTTAATATTTAAATCTAGATTTAGAATTCACTTCCGCTTAATAGTATAATATCGGGTTTACTCCTTAAAGATAATACCTCTTTTATTTAGTAATATATAAGCCTTTATAAGGATTATAATAATCTTAATATAATATTTATAGATAGAGCCCTACTTATATCTAACCTACTACTATATAGTTAGCTTATTATAGATATACTTACCCTAATTAGCTAGAGATATTAGCACGCTATTTAGTATAATAATACTAGGGAAATAAGCTAAGAATAAATTAGGGTATTAATTATATACTTTCTTCTCCCTCTACTCCTTTAATTAGCGAAGGATTTATAGCTAATAAAGTAAATCCTTAGCTAGAAGCTTCTTTAACTAAATATAGTAATCTATACTTACTTATAAGTTAGGGTTATATATTAAGTAATAAGGGTTTAGTTTAATAAATAAAGATATAATATAGATATTATCTTCTAGGAAATCTAACCTAATATAATATATATAGTTTCCTTATAATAGGGTATTAATAAGGTCCTATTAACTAGCTAGTAGGTCCTATTAATAATTAATATCCTTTACCTTTTTTATCCCTTCTAGTTATATAATATCTAGATTAATATCTATTTATATAGACTTATTTATAATACCTACCTTCCTACCGCTTTTAGGGCTAATATACTACGGAGGATAGAGTAAGATAAACTACGCCTAACTAATACTATAATATATCACCCTACCTATATACTAGAAAAGCTTTAGTATAGTTAATAGAAGTAGCTATTATACTACTCTTATAATATCTAGGTTATTAATACTAAGGCCGTATATATTAGTTATAACTAGTATCCTTAGTCCCTTATATTTAGTAGATAGTATTCTAAAATATATAGTAACTCTAGTCTCATCTAAGGTAGCTATATTAGTAAAGAATAGGGATACCTAGTAATATAATTTAAAGGGATACCCTAGTTAATTTATCTACGCCTTTAATAAAATATATATATTATAGACTAATTTTATAAAGTCTATTAAGATAATTATTTTAGGTATATTATATAGACTATAAACCTCCTTAGGTAAAACCTACTAGAGATTTAATATTATAGATATAGCCTCTTATAGAAGGCTAGTTTATATATATATATTAAGCTAATCTAATACTATCTTAATAATATAATAATTAGCTAGGAATCTATACTATTCTTAAATAACCCTAAGAGTTATTTTATCTAGTATTATAGATACTCCTAATATAAGTATATTATTAGGAAGTCGCGATTAAAGGATATTAAGCTAGTAGTAATTTAATCTAAAGTCTTACTAATTAGAAATTAGGTACGCCTTATTAATAGTTAGAAGGTATAGACTTATAGAAAAACTAGGGTACTTTAGGATATCTTAGTTAAAGGCCTTTAATATCACGATTTTAGGGCTTATAAATACTATAAAAGTTATCTACCTATATAGGGGATAAGAGGTTAAGGGATAGGATATACTATAAATAAAGTAGCGGTTACGAATTATCTTAAAGTTAGAGTTTAAGTTAATATCCCTATTTAGTATAAATAGCTTATAGCCGTTAACTACTTATAGTTTTTAATATTATTCCTCTTTTAAGGTATTAAGTAGTATAAGAATTAATACCGTCCTTAGTAGTAAAAAAAGTAATAGTACCGCCTAGAAGATAATACTCTTCCTAAATCCTATCCTAATAATAAGGATAATATCTATCTCCTTCTCTAATAGGGTTTTTAGTATTTTAACTTACTAGGCCTTTATATTAAAATTAAACTTATCCTTTATCCTTATAATAATAAACTCTTAATTAAGCTAGCTTATTAGATCTTTATCTATTCTAAAACCCTATTATAACTATATTAGGACTAACGCCACGCTAAAGAAGTAAAAAGGTACCTTAAAGTCGCGTTTATATCTATTAAGAGTACTAGGTATTTAAATAATAGGCTTTAATATTAGGAACTAGCTATCTAACGCGCTAAGGGAAATAAAATAAAGTAAAGGTATTACTATTACTACTATCTAACTATTAAAATTCTATCTAAATAATAAGTTAATAATTATTAATAAAGATATTAGATCTTTATTAATATTAGACTACCTTTTTAGTAAGTATATTAGATTTAATATAAATAAAAGTATTAAAAATTAACGCGTTATATAGTATATAAAATATAGTATAGATATAATTACTATATAAAGTATAATATTAATAGTTTAGAAGGATAAATAAAAAATTTATATAGCGCGTTACTAAAAAATAGGATATCTAGTAAAATTATAGAAGTTTACACTTAGACGTGCCGCCCTCCTACTGCGTAGTCAGCCTTGCTAACTCGAAGGGGCTTAGCGACCGGCTTGCCCGGCTTGGCACGTCTGAGGTACTGAGGCAAAAGTATCGGACTTGAAACCGTTGGGATGACTCAGCGAGCTGGTGTCAAATTTCTTCCTGTGGTCCTGGTATATGCTTCTGTACCAGGCCTGACTGTCTGGCATTTGCCTCTGTCCTGTTTTGGAAAGGTTGGCCACTCAATGTGTGCAATGCATGTTGGACTGCTGATCTTGGCGATTAGATATTATTGCATGGCGTTCGTTGAGGCATCTTATTGAAAGCTTGCCAGATCTGGAATTTGTTGTTGGGCCTTAAAACAATGAAGGCGATCCAGATAGCAATCAATCTTCGTCTTGAATGTGTTTAGTGGCAGGCTCTGTAAGCAGGAAACCTCAAACGACCGTGTACTAGTAATATACTTGTTGTACTAACTGAAGAGCAAAAGCGCTAGAATAGCAGAAGCAGCTAATCCCAATCGAGCGCGTTTACTATGTAAAGTGCCGTGAGTGCGTCGCGTCAAGGTACGGATGTTCCTTGAGATTTCAAAATCTGATACTGCCGATGGCGGCGACGGTGGAAGCCGTTGTTGACGACCTGCTCCGGAGTCCTTCGTACGTCCTCTACCCTGTTGGTATATTGCAATATTGACCGTATTAAGGGACAATGACAATCCTACGATTGAGCGTCAGGCTTCCTCATACAACCCACTTCACTCCTTCAGTCTTGCAAAGGGCGACGAGAAACACTACCAGCAGCAATATGATGACATTTATTTCTTACGGCTGGCGATGCTCAAGCCTGCAGTCGAAGAGATCGCGGCGGAGGCATGGGGAGAATTAGAGGTACAAAATATACACATTCACGACATACAGGAGGTGATCCTCAGAATGCTGAGCGTATCAGATAGCAGGGGAAAGGGTTCGACGCGTCGATCGCGTCCTTGACGTACGGCAGGGTGAGCTCTGTTGGGTTGCTGGAACAGTGTACATGGACATGCCGTTGAAGCCCAACATCCTCGATGACATCTCAAAAGATGTGGGTTCTGCTTCCCTCGAGTGCACGTTCAATGCACTCAAACCTTAATAGAATTGGATCGCTGCACCTCCACCTCGTGAGAAATATATTTCGCCATCAGGCCAGGATCAGACCATGCTTGAGGATGAATCAGGGCGACTACGCTTGATCGGTACACCATTACAGATATCTATGTTAGTGACTGGCTGCGTTGTTGCGGTAATGGGCACCGAAAATGCGGATGGCGACTTCGAGGTGGTGGACATGAAGGTTCCCGATCTGCCTCGACAACCACAACGGTGGGAACGAGACGAGGGAGATGCAGCCTTGGCAAATGGGAATGGGAAGTCGCATAGCAAACCAAATAGTGGTCGGCGAAAAGGCGGCAAGATAGCCATAGTTAGTGGACTGGGCATAAATGGCGATGAGGGCGATACTCTGACCCTGGATCTGCTTATGGAATTCCTCATAGGGGAAGCCTGCGGTCCCTCAACACAAGAGGAAGTGGGAACAATATCACGATTAATCATTGCTGGAAATTCCATTTCGGAAGGCTCACCGTTACATGTTCGAGACGAGCTTGATGGCAAGAAGTCCGGCAAAAAATACGGCTACGACTCATCGACCTATAATCCAGTCCCAACGCAACGTTTCGACGAATTCCTCGCAACTCTACTCCCTTCGATTCCGATCACACTACTTCCTGGAGAGGACGATCCAGCCAATGTGTCTCTGCCCCAGCAGCCAATTCACGCTGCAATGTTCCCGCGAAGTAGAAATTATGGGACAACGTTAGGATCCGAAGTGCCAGGTTGGTTCGACAGTGTCACGAATCCGTGGGAAGGCGATGTGGATGGATGGAGGATGATGGGGAACGGAGGCCAGCCGATCGATGACATATTCAAATATGTTGAAGGTGACGAACGATTGGATATGATAGAGAACCTCTTGCGGTGGAGATGTGGTGCACCTACTGCCCCTGATACCCTATGTAAGATTTCCCAAGATCCAAACGAACTTATTGCTGAACAGACATTGTAGGGTGCTATCCATTTCAGGACAAGGACCAATTTGTAATTGAAGATTGCCCACACGTCTATTTTGTAGGGAGCCAGCCCGGCTTCGAGACGACTGTCATCGAGGGTACAGCTGGTCAAAGCGTCCGACTGATCGCCGTGCCAAAGTTCAAGGAGACAGGGGAATTGATATTGCTTGACACAGATACTCTGGATGTCGAGTCTGTGAAGTTTGAGATCTTTAATGAGAAATGACAGAGAATCCGATGCAGTCAGTCACAATTGAATACTAGGGGTCTTATACCCTAAGCTATGAGGACATGCGCCTGGTGGTCGCCCTCAGGGGAGACAAATCATTGGTCAGGCTCGAAATGGACACAATTTATGGGGTGAAGTATACTCCAGAGCTTTACAAGAAGAGGGTAAAGTAAAGGCAGTACGTGACAAGGAGATTAAAAGTAAAGGGGAACCAGGGACTTCCAATGCGTCACGAAATCGTATGATAAGCGATTAAATGATCTTATGTTGCACCACCTCCACAAAGGATACGATCAATCTTCGGGCATTTTGGTTTTGGAGGATGACATTGTCGTAGATGCTCGCTGCTGTTGAGACGTAGCCTTCTAGCTGATACATTTCATTCACCCTACTCCCTCTTCAACCAATACGCCACGCTTATGCTACCCTCTTCCCCTTCTTGTTCTTCTTCGGGACGTCCGTCATCGTCAGGCCTACAATATTTGATCCAATCAGCCATCGCTCCTCGGCGTACCATCATGTTCCATGCACCATTGCATAATCCCATCAGCAAAACCGTTCAATTGAAGACGTACCAGGAGGTAGACTCTGCTTCAGCTTATCCGCCTTCTCCGAATCCTTCAGGACGAGCGTGTACAGGAATCGCGAACATCGCACTTTGAATTTGATCTGATTGTGGGAGTTGCGCTTGATGTGGCCAGCTAGATATCAGCGCCATTAGCGGTTTGTTCTTCGGAAGTAGTGTGCTTCTGGGTAGGAAGCCGAACATTTGGCATCCTTTCTCCGACAGATCTCAATGAACTGCTTGATGTCTGATACTTCGCGAGGCATGACGGGCAAGACAGAGGGATTCTGTGCTATTTGTTACGGCGCATATGTCGAGGTGGTTTGGCAAATTAGTGCGCTCTCCATAAGCGAGGCGTATCGCGGGGAGGACCCGCCGCTAAGTCTATCGACGCCACGTGGCTCAGTACCTGCGCTGAGGCAACCATATGGTGGTATATCACTGTTGTCAGTTCACGTTCGCCTTTTAGCCAAGTACATAAACAGATCAAAACTGTCCACTTTCACTAGAAGCTGCTGTTCGTTGTGCGAAGGAAGAAATATAAGAAGTATAATCGCTCATTGCATTCGGGATTCGGGATGCCCACGCCTCTAGACAGAGCCATGACTTCGCGGGTGAGCTGTCATACTTTGAACATTAAACACACAAGTTAATTTATGTACCTATTTAGTCTGCGTTCCTCGGTACGCCATTCGTTGCCAGCTCGCCTTTCCAGGCTCTCCTCACATTACTATAGGTTTCGCAGGCATAGTCACTGCAGTAGCAGCATGGTCAATTTGGGGTGGTGATATGTTTCCAGGGGCAGATCCACCAGGAGGTAGAATTCAATGTTCCTGTCTCTTTGAATCCATTATCTTGGTATGCTAAAAGAGCGGATCAGATCCATCGATGTGGTCAGACTCGGACTTGAAGTCGTGGCTTGACAGAGTTAGCGCACTTTTTCATACTTGAAATGTGTTTATGAATGCGTCTGGCTAGCACTGACCTCTTTATGCTTGAAGAGAGGACTGCTTCCGGCCAAGAAAGCTACGAGAGACGACCTTCTCGAGCGTGTTAGGGCGAATATGAGGCCGCCGCCTAGGGTTTGAAAGAAATGAGGAAGGAAAGTGTATTAGTATCGGAGCGGAAGGTCCACCATTGCATGCACGTCGCTCACGGAAGCATGTACTAGGAACCAGTATCTTTGAGGAGTGGGACGAGATCATAATTTGGATTTCGAGGGGCGCTGTGATTAAGAGATGTCAATATTCGTTGACAACATTCAAGCATCAAATCAAACTCCTCAGGGACGATCAAAAGACATAAATCAGATCGTCCAAGTGAAGCTACTCCGGCAACATGTTACAAACTTTTGTTAATCCTTGACCCTTGCACCAGGAAGTTAGACCAGCACCGTACTCTCACTGCACTGCCTGAGCGCTGTAAGGCGGGTTTCTGTTGCCATAAGTTGCGTTATCAAGGACCATAGCAAGTACAACAAGACTGATGGCACTTTCGGTGTTTGCGTGCTGTAATAGCAATGTAGGAGCTGAAACTTTCATTCTCGCATACTAGAGTAGGTGTTGGCTACCTTTGCAGAAGCATATAAAACGTCGCCGTTGCAGATGATGGTCGCTAGAGCTATTCCTTACTCTACAGTACATGGCGTGTGGAAGGACTTGATGTCACCCGCGAAGACCTGAAGATGCAATATGAGGTCTGAATGAAGTTGCTGGCTGCTAAGTTGGAAGGTAATTGTGGGTGACGCGAGGATTCCCCTTAATCTCCACTGTTTTATTCACGCTCGAGGTCGCCTCTTAGTATAGTATGGAAGCATCTTAGTAACATTAGCTTAGGGACCTTCCTCCCGACACCTCTTGATCATTCTTATAGTCATTGGAAGTTAATATTTTGGATGAGAGAGTGTCCGAACGGATATAAGTGCGGGAAGAAGCCGCTATCATTAGCGCGGAAGCGCTCATCTTCGTTCCGTGTTTACAAAGGTGCCTGCCAATTGACATGAGATTAAGGCTTTTCAATGCTTTGAAGGCTACTTCGATACGACAATCACGAGTATGGGTGTGTCACGAATGCCGTGCTCGGACCACAATACGCTGGCAGCACTCAGCGTCGCTGCCTTCGCTTACAGAGAAACCGTACTATGTTACAAGCCCCATCTTCTACGTTAATGCTGGTAAAAAATCTTTGTTGGACACTCTTCCGATACGTCTAATAACCGTATAGCGCCCCATATTGGACACCTATATACCATAGTACTCACGGATGTCCTGAAAAGATGGCATGCTCTCCTGGGGAAAAGAGCCATATTATGTACCGGCACGGACGAACATGGCATGAAAATCCAGCGAGCCGCTGCTAGAGCTGGGAAGGATGTGCGAATCTTTTGCGACGAGAGCTACAAACCTTTTGAGTCTCTGGCTAGAGAGATTCAGGTCGACTGGGATCACTTCATACGGACCTCAGAGCCTGATCATCGTTTCGCCGTGCAACATTTCTGGCTGATGTTGAAAGGAAAAGGTTGGATATATACCAAGAGACACGAAGGATGGTATTCAGTCAGTGATGAGACCTTCTATCCAGAATCCACTGTGCAGTGGGCTTTAGATCCAGCCACAGGACGGAAGTTTATGGCTTCAAAAGAGACTGGGAATGAAGTGGAATGGACTTCTGAGGAGAATTACCACTTTCGGATGTCAGCACTTCAGGGGCAGCTGCTGGAATTCTACGAGAGAAATCCACGTTTCATAGTCCCAGAGACCAGGATGAAAGATGTTGTGCGGGAGGTCGCTGCCGGACTTCAAGATCTCTCGATATCTCGGCCTGTAGAAAGATTAAATTGGGGGATACCCGTCCCAGACGACCAGTCACAGACCATCTATGTCTGGCTCGATGCGTTAATCAATTATTTGACGAAAGCGAATTATCCTTTCCAAATTCCGGGCCACGAAAGTGCTGCCGGATGGCCTGCAGATTGCCATGTCATTGGGAAAGACATCGTTCGATTCCACTGTATATATTGGCCTGCCTTCCTTATGGCTCTCAACCTGCCGCCACCGAAACAAATATTGACTCACGCGCACTGGACGCTTGGCCGAGAGAAAATGTCAAAATCTACTGGTGTCGTAGTCAACCCGTTCTTCGCGATCAATCGCTTTGGCGTTGATTGTATGCGATATTATCTCGTTCTTGAAGGAGGCATTAAGGACGATGCTATGTATGACAATTCTTTCATCATCGAACGCTACAAGAAAGGCCTCCAGAGCGGGCTCGGAAATTTAGTCAGTCGGGTGACTCGTGGCAAAAGTTGGAATGTCCGAAAAGCTGTGCTGAATTGCCAAAATTCAATCGAACAACTTGACAAGGCAGGTGAAGCCTCAGGACCTCTATGCTATCGCCTTGAAATCCTGCCAACAGAGGTCTCGAAACTTATGGAGAAGCCAAATCCAGGCGAAGCATTAGCATACATCATGACTACAATATTTCGGGTACGAACCTGCCCCGGCAAGCTCTCTCTATAGTATCATTTCTGACTCGCCCTACAGACAAATGCATTTATGCAGATTAGCGCTCCCTGGGATCTCACTAAACCCGAAGACCAAGTGCTACTGGACCGTGTGATCTTCATCTGTTCGGAATCAATGCGGATCTGTGGAATCCTGCTGCAACCTTTTATGCCATCCAAAATGAAACAACTTTTAGACATGCTTGGCGTGGCTGAGGATGCGAGGAAGTATGCCAATACTGGCATAGGCTCGGACAAAAACTATGGAATACCCACGCAACCACTGGGAACAGGAACTAAAGGGATATTATTTCCGCCTCTTAGCAGTGAATTCTAATGCAAGCTTTAATAGGCGCGCTGTCTCAAGATCTGTATAAACGTATGAAATCTAAGTCTTGACGGCTCTTCTCACAATCGAATCAAAGTTGAGCTTTTGCTGTAAGATCTCAAACCCCTGTGGGAAGAGCATTCTCGTATGTACCAGAGAATTGCTTTCAAGTGCGCTCGACGGCAAGCTATCAGATCGCACAGTATTCAGACGTTGAGATTTGCCCCCGCCCCAGCACGGTAGGGTTCTCTCCACATGCTTTCCATGTAAGTTCCAGCGCGGACTCAGAGGGCAGTGATGGAGAGTCCATGTAGTCCTCACCCAGTCGCATACCAATTGAGTAATACTCTATCGTGAAAACGACGATAGAAAGAAACCAGCTGCCGAGACTACGGAGGGACCAGCAGAGAAGGTTGTGATGTAGAATTTGCAGCCGGTGTCATAGAATAATGCAAGCAGCCCACCACACTGACCTCAATAACTATTCTATCCATCGTGCCTCTCCAATTTCAGTTTTTCTAATTTCAGTTCCACTCTCCATGTTCCTGTAGGATGGATTACCAACGCTCCCGATCATACTATTTACATCCAATCGGAATAGCGAGAATAGACTTACACTTCGTTTCTGTCATATTCTCCAGTGTTGACTCGAATTGCTGAGCAACTTAGCCTGTTATCTCACACCAAACATCCAATGTATTTCCATTGCTGCTACGATCATGCCACCATCTGACCAGACCCTCGAGTCTTTGTCCCGACGGTCTGTAAGCCCCTTATCCGTTCCCCTCGATCCACTTGCTCTTAAGAGATCCCTCGAAGCAGCAAGTTACGAAGGAAACCTCGGCCAAGTGGATACGATCCTCCGATCATGGACTTCCACACCCTCTCTTCCCTCTCCAACCCCAGATGAGATAGCATCTGCCCTGAACTCCGCCGTTTCACACGGACATCTGTCGGTTGTGCTGCTACTCCTCGACCATGGAGCGCCTATAACTATTTCGACAGCAGCCTTGGCCTCGCGTGATGACAAGCCGAATACGCTCGCTATCTACGAGAGCTTTCTCCAGCATGGCTGGAGCGCCCATAGTCCCGCGAGCAAGGATGGGACCATGGCTATGAATCTCATAATGTCCCACACCGACAGCGAAGCCCTTGTGCAATGGTTCCTCGCCAACGGCGCTCCCGCAAATGGTCTTCCATCGGATCCTGGCTCCCCAATTCGCCACGCGGTCATCTCAGCCTCGAGTTCAGCAATACCCTCCCTCCTCATTTCTCACGGCGCAACGCTCGAGCACACTAGCGCGCTCCACGCAGCTGCTTCTCGTTCTGGTGACGACACTTCTATCGCCATGATGAAGTGTCTGCTTGAAGCGGGCGCGGACATTAATGAACTGGAGTATGAGGGTTGGGAGAAGCTACCTCGAGGAGCATCTCATAAGGATTGGGGGACCGCGTTGCACACAGCTGCGAAGGAAGGATCTGTACCAAGGGCCAGATATTTGGTGGAGAAGGGTGTTGATTTAGGAAAGAAGAGTAAAAGGGATTATACGGCTCGGGATAGGGCGCAACTATCGGGAAACGAGGATGTGAAGAGATACCTAGAGGCGGTGATGAGGGAGAGGGGAATAGAGGTCAAAAAGCTGCAGGTCAAAGAGCAAGGATCCGAAGACGAAGACTGAACAATTGAGAGACCAGAAGCCCCAGTAAGCCACCACCTGGCTCACCAAAATCGCCTAGACTCCGTTTCCAGGTCTACGCAAGGAAACCTTGACGATCTCATCGGCTAACGCCTGTACTCGCCTTAAACCCCAACGGCTCCAAATGTACCAAGTCACTCCCATCCTTCGATCCAGCCAGCATCCCCACCTCCCCATACCCAATCTGCTGCTCCCCGCCCTCCTCCAACCTTCTCCTCACATTAAAAACGCACGCCCGCTCATTCCTCAAAAAATACAAATAAAGAAGCAGCCACTCCGTCACCTCCCGATAAGACTCCCAAGTGAAATGGTTGAACGCCCGCACATTCGGCGGTTGAACAAAATACTCCAGCGCCCCTTCCCGACGCACGATGCGGCCTGGCAGTGTGGCGTTGGGGCCGTATTGGGCGATACTGGCGTGGGCGAAGGCGCTGGAGCGGTTGAAGAGGTCGAAGAGGGACGAGGGGTTGGGGAGGGGGTAGCTGAGGTCGATGATGATGATCAGGGAGGGGTTTATTTCGATGCGGTCGGTTAGGATGGGGGTGGGGCGGGTTAGGTTTGTAGGTTGGAGGTGGGAGGGCGCGGGTAAGGGTGATTGGTGTGAGGGGGGTTGGTTCTGGATGTTGGTGGGTGGGAGGGGAAGAAGTTGTGGTTGTGCTGGGGATGCTGGAAGCGCAGTTGTTGTGTGAATGTAGAGAAAGAGAGAGAGGGAGAGGAGGATTGGGAGTAGTATTTTCTGGATGATGGGATACATGATCGTGAATATCCACATGCGGAAACAGGAGAGGCGCATGGACGCCGATATATATAGGCATGTTTTTATATACCTTACTGGGGGTTTTTGAATAATGGTGCGGTGCTCTCGCTCGGGGCGGGTGTATATGTGGACTATGCGACTCGCGACATCGATCCACTCAACAAATCGAGTCTGGAGACAGTTCACAGATAGTTTTTGACTACGTTTGTGATGTCGAAGCAGTCACTCTTGTGCGATGCTTTTACAGAAGTAGTTTAGTTATAGAGTACCAAGACGAAGGAAGCGATCTGGATTGGAAAAGTACCTACCTTACCATTGGTTCAGATTGGTCGACCAAGGTACTTTCTATGAAGATGGCTAATGCTTACCATGAAAAAAGTCAGTAGGGGATTGGAATGAGTACGTTGATTTTGCATTCTTTGATAAGTTACTAGATCATATTTATGTCGTAGAAAGTAATTCCTCAGTACGTTTACGACTATGTATATACAAACGCCGGCCAACTCGTTACCCACAACATGGAGTCCGGACTCCTCCTACGCCATTAGTTTGCAAGAGAACGAAATCAGCAGATCATATCATTGCATAATCTTACTACAACAAAGCAGCTGGTAAGAAAGAAGCAAAAAAATCATGTACCCGGCGCATTTGCCAAAGCCGGCACAGCAAACGCCGAGTCCCACTGATCAGCAAGAATCTGTTCCCTCTGCCAAATATCCCTCCACGCCGCCAACGGCGCCCGTCTCATCGACCCCGGTCCCCCTTTCGGGTCATAATCGAAAATCATATGGCCGGCCGCGCTAACGCTCAGCGCTTGAGTATCCATCTTCTTGTCGACACCCACGTAAGTTTCTTGGATGACGCTGTCGGGACTTATGCCGAGGATGGCGGCGACGGTCGCTGCCATTGATTTTATTTTGTCGGGGTATTCGAATATGCCGTGCGGGTGGGATGGGTCTTCGCTTGTGTCTGGGGAGAGGATGACGGCGTGGAGGTTCGGATCGGATTGGAAGTCGGCGGCGTGTTGCTGGAGGCTGTCTTGGGCTGGGGGTGTTTGTTAGCTGCTCTTCATTTTCTTTCGCAGGCTCGAAGAGGAGGTTTTACTGCCGATAGGATGCCAATTGTGCTAGTCCTGCTGGAGGATAGGGTTCGCATAATTGTCATCCTGCTTACGGCAAAAGGCTTCGCTTGGGTCTCACTTGGAAAGGAAGGATTACCTGGACCGCCGGGCGGTTTGTAGCCAGATCTGAGGAAGTTTGTCACTTGCGTCGCAAATTACAGCCTGTAATTTGCGCCTTCCTCTTTGCCAAACGACACGTCTTCCCAGTAATGGCCTAGGGATATGTCAGATCAGAATTAAGGCTGCGATATCCGGTGCCTTCAGGGGATTCCCGGCGATTTGAGCGCACTCACCGAGGTAAACACGCTTGCGACTGACCACGAATAGCATAGTACATCCGCATATTTCCTGCATACCGAATCTGAACTTTGTGTTGCTAAGGGGGGCGGTGACCGATGAAGCATACCCTGGGCCCGATTGCGCCCAGGGTGGAATGATCTCTTCTTCCGGCTTAAGTGCATTACAGGCCTGTACCATGAAATCGTCTTTCCCCTTGTCACCGCCTAAAGGAGGCCATGCATCGTCAAACCGCTTTTCTAACGTGCTGCGAGGGTCGAACCCTGTCCAACCACGCTTGACTCAGCTTCTAACTGCACTACATAATGTGCGACAGCCGATTCCCGGAGGACTGTCGTCAGGCATAGCAACGTCGAGATCTCTAACGACAAGCTCGGAGGCATTGCTAATCACGAGATCAGCGACGGTAGATATCTAATGGCATAGAGCGGAGAGATTAGACTCACCGTGGTTCGAGGGCTGAATTGTCATACTTATCACTATCGTAATAATAGCTGTCCGACTTTCAGCACTTCTTTGACTGCAAAGGGTCATGATAACGTTTTCTTCACCTGTTCTTGAGCGGAACACGAGTTCCATCGTAAATTGAGCGAGCCAATGAAGCCCACACACAGAAGCTGAGTAGCACCCCAAGATTTTGAAGTATCCGGAGCCGCATTGTGACTGCGTGAGTAATGACCGCCTTGTGACCGAGTCACTAAGTAATGAAGGAGATAATTGAGTCTATCGGTTCGGCCTATGTTTGCTAGGAAACCAAGAATAACGAGATTGAGTAAGGTAAACTGGGTGGTGCACAGTGATGATGAAGGTGTTTTAGAGGAGAATGTAGTCAAGGCCAGCAGATATCAAGAATTGATAACATAGCTGCCAATCAAATCCACCTACTCAGTTCTACACAACTCCTCGGTCCCGATTTCTGCGGAATCATACGAGAACCACCAAGCACGCAGGTTTCATAATTGGGGAAAGTTCTGCACGTAATCCTTCTAGACGGTACCAAGACTGCATGATATGGGACTTATGAGTCTAAGATGAGCTAAGTAATGAGATGCTTTCGATGATCAGGAGCTAATGTACTCAGTGGGGGCCATGGCAGAGAAAGGAGGCAGTGCAGACGACGAGCGGAGTTTTCAAAGACGGAGAGGAACATGCTCGAGAGAAGTCCGCTTGTTCGGAATCACCCAGCTGTCGGAAAAGCAATCTTTCAGCTCACGGTGAACGGGAAGAGGAATCGAAATCTCAGACATCGTTTGTCGATTGTGGAGATGTGAGAGTGGTTGTCTCTACACTCTTGACAAGTGTTCCGTGCGGTACATGACAGCTAGTGAAAGAGAAGGGAGTCAAAGAGCAGAACGGTCGAATTATGGTTTCGGAGACACGCCGCAAGTACCACCCTCTCATCTCAAGCCTGTCGCGATGCCAGTCACTAAAGTGAGCTAAAGTACGGTAACGCGGCAAGTACCCCGCGTACCTTACTTTACCTATACCTTATTGCAATGTCCGGATGTACCTACTCCAGGGCAAGTTCACAATGGGCTGCTCCTGAAACATCGTCCATGAGGGCTAAGGATACGGGCTTCGATGTTAGGCCCGAACTAAAGTGGCGCTAGTTGCCGCTACGACATTGGCATAAAGTCATCCTCATGATATATACAACTTTGCATACACTGACCACCCAAAGTACGGCTCATGGGGCCCCCATTTTCCCCACTCCGTCCCGCCCATCTGTTGAAAGCAGAGCGTGCGAGTCAGTCGGACATCATGTCATACCCTTCCTCATCATCGGAAGCCAAGCTGGTGAGGCAAGCCAAAAGACGCCATGTTTCTCCGCTACCTACGAGTACTACTCTCCAAAAGCTTCTATCACCACTGCAGGTTGACGTCGCCGATGCTTGGCCCGCGTCGGTATGGTGCAGCTTGCCCATTCTTCATACTCATCTCTGGATTAGTCTTCTGCTGTATCTCTTCTCCTGTTCAGGTATCTTCTCCTGGACCTTTTCCTTCATCTCAGGAAGACTCTTTTCAATACACGACCAACATGTTTTACCGTCACTTCCTCGCTTGTGCTTTGACCTGCCTGCTTCCTCTGTACGTCAGCAATGCTCAAGTTTCCGCGGCAACCCCGGTATGCCTTCAATCACGGTCCTCTACCGATCCAGTGGCTGCTGCCCTCCAGTCATCCGTAGACAGCGACAAATCCGTTAAGAAGGCTTGTGACCCTTCAACCCAACAGATCCGCGTCACACCCTGGACTCATACATTCTATGCACTTGACAACTACCTTTTCTTTAATACTTCACTGCAAGACCTGCCTAGTATTGGTACGCCAGCTAGTACACCGACCAGCTACCCAGGTAATCAGGAATGTGCATATTATTTCAACGCCATTATTTCCTTATGCCTTATTCAAGAAAAGTTTTGGGGAGGATGGATAGAATCAAAGGGTCTGAACTATTCAAGTGAGTATTCAAAATAGTAATACTCGTATGCAACTGATCTTGTGGCGGCCAGTCAACTACGTTCTGCCGGCCACGGGCTCTACATCAGCAGGCAGTATGTCGCCGTCGGTTCGCATGAGTTCTAATCATCCACACGGAAGCGCAATCGACTCTATACGGAAAGGAACTCCTACTGGGTTGGGGACACCTTTCAGTGCTTCCGATTCTAGTAGTTTACGCAGCACTGGCGCTACTTCTGTTAAAGGAAGCGAGACTGCTTCGGCGCTAGATGCATCTAAAACCTCAACAGACAAAGTTTCGGGTCTTCCTGAGGGCAGTACGACCGGCTCTTTACAAGATGGGTCTCCAACGACGCTAGGAAAACATTCTGGTGTTTCCAAATCTAAAAGTGTTGGTAGCACTGACTCGATCGCTGCCCAAGACACTAAATCTGCTTCTGCGCAAATCCCTCCTACAAAGTTGGTGGGCAGTAAGCTCAGTCTTTCACC
>JAABUX010003558.1_pt1 | contig 20520 bp, 18 predicted proteins | sample 5561851 | NCBI WGS metagenome assembly JAABUX01 (sample SAMN10711883, study PRJNA513361) | rock metagenome | isolation source: Antarctica rocks | place: Antarctica: Victoria Land, Richard Nunatak red sandstone | collected 2016-01-03 | reverse complement strand
CGTCAATCACCACGTCGATGCCTCTAATGTGCTCGGCAGTCATCGCCCCTCTCCTGTTCACTGCTGTCTTGCAACCTCAGTGAAACCGGACCGGGCGATGATCGCCAACTAGCAATCAGGGTTTGTATTTGTTTTTCACGCAGGGCCATAGCGGCGACGAACGGAATATCAAACCTTTTCTCTATCACTGTAGGACCCTATAATCTCCAGCAGACACAGCCTGATCTTGTCTATCGCTACCGAGAATCTAAAGCTATGCGCCCCCTAATGGACAACACCAGCATCGGTCAAGCGCATGCGTCGAGGCCTCAAACCTACAGTATAAAGTTGCTTGTTGCATTGTACTAGACGTGAGATCAATGCTTGACCGGGTTGTCGCCATACGGCAGGTTGACGCTATAGGGCGAGTGTGTGTACAACATGGGCGCGACCACGTATACCCAGGAGGATACAGGATGACAGCCCAGGTCGTGGACAACACACAGCCCCGTCGCGAACAGGTCACGACGACGGATTTGCTGATCGAAACGCGCAACCTGACCAAACGCTACGGCACACGGATCGTGGCCGTCGACAACCTGAACCTGAACGTTCGGCGCGGCGAGGTGTACGGCTTCCTCGGCCCCAACGGCGCCGGCAAGACGACGACGCTGCGCATGCTGCTGGGGCTGATCCGCCCCACGGCGGGGACGGCGCGTGTGCTTGGCCTGTCCCCCGGCGCCCCGGCCGGGCTCGCCCGCGTCGGGTCGCTCGTCGAATCGCCCGCCTTCTATCCGTACCTCTCGGGGCGCGATAACCTGCGTACGATGGCCCGCTACTGTGGCGCGACCGAGGCGCAGGTCACGGACGCGCTGGCGCAGGTCGATCTCACGAACCGTGCCAGGGACAAGTTCAGCGCCTACTCGCTGGGCATGAAGCAGCGCCTCGGCGTCGCGGCCGCCCTGCTCAAAGATCCCGACCTGCTGATCCTGGACGAGCCGACCAACGGCCTCGACCCGCAGGGCATCGCCGAAATGCGCACGCTCATCCGCGGCATCGGGCAGGGCGCGCGCACGGTCATGCTCTCCAGCCACCTGCTCGGTGAGGTCGAGCAAATCTGCGACCGCGTGGGGGTCATCCAGGGCGGGCGCCTCGTGGCCGAGGGCACGCTCGCCGAACTGCGCGGACCCGGCAGTTTGCTCGTGCGCGCGGAGCCGCTCGACGACGCCTGGCGCGCCGTGCAGACATTGCCCAACATCGCCGAGGCGCGCATCGTCGACGGCACGCTGCGGCTGTCCACCGACCCGGTCAACGCCGCGGCGATCAACCGCGCGCTGGTAGGGGCCGGCCTCGCCGTGAGCGAGCTGCGCCCGGCCGCGCACTCGCTCGAGGAGGTTTTCTTCGAGCTCACGGAAGGGGCGCAGGCGCCGCAAGGCGCGGGGGTGGAGGTGCGACGATGACGGGAGTTTTCGCGGCCGAATGGCTCAAGCTACGCAAGCGTCCCGCCACGCTGATCATCGGGGTGATCTGGCTCGCCCTCGTCCTGCTGCTGGGATACCTGCTGCCGTACCTTATCTTCAAAAGCCCGTCCCGCGCGCGCAACGGCGGCCCTCCGCTCAATAGCGCGGCGCTGATCGCCGGCCTGCAGCCACGCAACCTGGTGCGCGAATTGGTTCCGGGCTTCAGCAACTTAGGTGGGACGTTGATCCTGATCCTGGCCGCCCTCGTCGGCGGTAGCGAGTACGGTTGGACCACGCTCAAAACGATCTTTACGCAGCGACCGAGCCGGTTGACCGTGTTCGCGGGCAAGCTACTGACCCTCGCACTCGTGCTGGTCGTCTTCGTCGTCGGGGGCTTCGTTGCCGCGGCCGTCGGCAGCCTCGTCGTCGCCCTCGTCGAACACGCCGCGGTGTCATGGGCGCCGCTGGCCGACATCGTCAAAGGCGCCGGGGCCATGTTGTTGATCTTCGCCGCTTGGGCAACCCTCGGGCTCGGGCTCGCCGTTCTTTTTCGCAGCACCGCGCTGGCTATCGGGCTGGGACTGGTCTACGCGCTCGTCGTGGAGAGCCTCATCAGCGCGTTCTCGGGCATCAGCGACATCGTCAAGACCGTCAGTAAGGGCCTGCTGGGCTCGAATGCCGGCGCCCTCGTCGATCCTTTCCGTTCCTCGACGGGTGGCTTCCGCGCCGGTGGTGGGAGTCCGTTGGTGGGCGTGGGCCAGGCGGCTATCACGCTGGGCATATATGTCGTGGTGTTCACGCTCCTGGCCGCATTCCTCCTGCAGCGGCGTGACGTCACGTGACGCCGTCCTTTGTAGGCATGGTTCGGCGCATGCTCAAAGTAACGTGACAGTGTTGCGCCTCCAGCAGGCGCAACACCGTCACGTCCGATTGAACCATGCCTTGGGCACGAGACTTGCCACTATAGGGCTTTGCCTGGGAGTGTATGCGCGTCAGGCAGATGAGAAATTGCACATCTTGCCGCGGCATGTCACGTTGATAATGTCGCCACTCCCCGGGGCGACAAGGCGACGGGCCGTATCCCCATAGCGGCCGATGACGAGCCCAACCCATAGCGGCCGATGACGGATAGGTAGGCGCATGTCTACTGTTAGTGGACGCCGGATCGAGGAAACAGGTCATGGATACAGATACAGATACAGGACAGGGTAAGGGTTATCGCGTGCGCGCTCTCTCGCGCGGAGTGGCGCTGGTGGCGCTCGGCGGGATCGCCGGCGGCGCCCTTGCCGCCCACAGCGCGGATGCGCAGGGGAACGGCGCCGGCAAGGTGGCGAGCAGCGCGGCGACGCGCAGCCGCGCGAGCAGCGTCCCCGTGCCGGACGACGAACGGCTGCGCGAGAGCGCCATCAACCGGGTGAAGCTGGCCGTCGTCGAGGTAAGCACCGACAAGGGGCTCGGCTCGGGCGAGTTCATCAGGAAAGACGGCTACGTCGTCACGAACTATCACGTGGTCGCCGGCGGGAGCAGCTACTCCGTCAGGCTCAACGACGGCAGCACGGTCGGGGCCCGCCTCGTCGGTACCGACCCGGCGGACGACCTCGCAGTCGTCAAGATCAACGGCTCCAACTACACGACGATCGCGCTCGGCAATTCGTCGGACGTGAAGATTGGACAGTCGGTGCTCGCCATCGGCAACCCGCTCGGCAACGCCAACACCGTCACGGAGGGCATCGTCAGCGCCCGCCGCAGCGTCAACGAGGGGCAGGGCATGGGCGAATTGCTCAACGCGATCCAGACGAGCGCGGCGATCAATCCGGGCAACAGCGGCGGCGCGCTCGTCGACCTCGGCGGCAACCTCGTCGGCATCCCCACGCTCAACGCCGTCGACCCCGAGTTCAACACGCCGGCGGCCGGGCTCGGCTTCGCCATCCCGTCGAACCGGGTCGCCTTCATCGTGCCGCAACTCATCCAGTACGGCAAGGTCGTACGCACCGGCCGCCCCTTCCTCGGGGTCCAGAACACCGGCGAGGTCACACCGGCCATCGCTTCGCAGTACAACCTGCCGGTCGACCACGGCGTGCGGATCAGCGTTCGGCCAGGCGGACCGGCAGCGCAGGCTGGCATGCCCAACGGCGCTATCATCGTCAAGGTCGGCTCGACGAATATCAACTCGTACGAGGATCTGACCGACGCATTGTCGCGGTACAATCCTGGCGCCACCGTGAACATCACCGCCGTCACCACGCAGCGCCGGCAGCAGACCTATCGCGTCAGGCTGGTCGAGCGCCCCACCAACGCAGGCTAATCGCTGTGCGTCAGGGATATAGCGCAAAGGCGAGGGGCGTGCAAACAAGCGCATGTCCCCTCGCTTTTGCGCTGGGGCAAGGACGGCTTGCCGCGTGTAGGCCTGCGATTGGCGTCGGCCTGCGACTGAAGTCGTATAGCAAATTATGGACACCGACGTGTTCCGACAGCCCACATAAATCGCCCACATCTGCCGACGCCTTTGACACCCGGCGCTGGACGCCCGGCTACGCGGCTTCCTCGCCGCGCCGCGTGGCGCGCCAGGAGTCGGGCGCGGTCCCGCGCCGCAGCCGGCCCTCGCGCTCGAGCAGCCGCGCCGCGCCGGCGATGGTGGCCATGGGCATGGCGGCCACCGGTGACCCGCGGCGTCGCGCCGCCACCAGGATCTCCCACGCATCCAGCGGACGCCCCTCCGCGTGCAGCAATACCTCCAGCGCGTCGCTGATCGTGATCGCGGCGTAACGCTGTGGTGAGACGACATCGCCAGCGTAGACCACGAACCGCCGCGGGCGCGCGGGCGACCTGCTCGACTGGACAGCCACGCGCACCCCGTCGGACAACTCCAGCCGCCGCGTCCACCCCAAGGCAACCTCTTCTGGCCTTTGCCCGTCCGCCGACTCCACGACGATCTCTCGTAACCCCTCGCCTGCCATCGCTCCTCCTCTCCGTCAGTCGCCCGGTGCCAGTATCTGAAAAAGCCTGGCGATCACCGATGACTGACCACTAATCATGCGCAATCCGCGCACACCAAGCCGTCGTGGTCGCCCACCTGCTGGTTGCACAGGGGGCATAGACCATCTGAGTCTTCCGTGGCGCCCGCATCGTGCGCGATCCGCGCGGCGCGACGCTCGCCACTCGCCGCGCGGGCTAATTCGCGCGTGGCTCCCAGGACAGGGCCGGTCAGCGGCTGCAGCGTGCGCAGCATTTTCTTGCCCAGCGTCGGCGACGTCCCCGCGACGCCCCCTTGCTCGTGCGCGCGTCCGTTCCCGTACAGACGCTCGAAGTCGGCCAGGGCCTTGGGAAAGCCGATGTCCATACCCTTGTTCTGGCTCTTGACCCACTTGTAGTCGCACAGGTACACGAAGAGATCGGCCACGGTGCGTTCGGGGACGGGGAAGCCCGCCGGCGCCCCGCTCGTGGCCAGCAACTCAGTGATCGGCGCGTAGACGTATTCGTGCCAGTCCGCGGCGGCCGCCTTGAGGCCGGACTCTTTGCCGTTCTCGCCCAGGAAGAAGCGGTGCTCCCTGATTTGGTTGCCGAGTTTGCGGTAGTTGCCGGTCTCGGTCAACGCGATCCCCTCGAGGCCGGTCAGGCGCTCGAAGTGCACCCGCTCGTTGTGTAGCCGGTTCGCGGCGGTGGTGACCGGAAGCAGGAACTCGTGCACCAGCGCGTCCAGGTACAGGTAGCCCAGCGCGCGCGCAGCGGCCACGCGGTGGTGGTCGTCCACGACGTAGTACTTGCCGCGCAGCGCATACACCTCGATCGCCGGCAGGGGCGTGTCATCCTGCATGGCCGTGTAGACCGCGCGGTAGCGCGGCGCGTTCGCGCCCCCCTGGCGCGGCAGGAAGTCCTTGGTCAGCCCCTCCACCTTTGTCCCCGAGACGCTGCCGACGACACGCCGCACCTCGATTGGTAGGAGGCGCGGCTCCAGGCGCCCTAGGCCCTCCTCCCGCCCGCTCTCCTCGTCAAAGCTCTTCAATGCCGGCACAGCTAGCCCTCTTTCCTGATCCTAATGTTCCGAGGGGACGCCACATGACAATACATATTCGATGTCTCGCGTAAAAAACAAAAAGCCCTCCTCCCTAAGACAACAGGGAGAAAGGCTGCTTCGCCTCGCGATGGACCCCGATAGCCGGTCTACGGTGATCGGTGGTTCGTGGCGGGCAGCTCGACTAGTTGAACTACTCGCCCACCCGCCAGTATATCAGGTGTACAACGTTTACCAGCTAGGCAGGATATACAGAGGATGGTGTCTAGAGGCGGGCAGGGCTCGTGTCCAGCCATAATCCCAGCACGCCGCCCATCTCGCGCAGCGTGGCCTGCGCGTCGCCGATCGCGCCACCGTCCGCAGCCGCCTGCAGTATAGCCGCGGCGACCTCGTGACTGGAAGCCACGGCGTCGGGCGTCCACAGGTCGTCGTCCAGCGCGTTGAAGAAGCGTTCGCGCTGCCGCGACACGTCGAGCGCGGGACCCCTACCACCGCTCTCGACGCCAACGGCCTCGCGCAACTGTGCCGCGGGGGCGTCCATCGTCGCCGGTCCTTCCTTCCGATATTCCCACACCTCGCGATAGTGGTGGTCGAGCAGATAGAGGCGCAGCGCGTCTGGGTGGTGCGCGCGCAGCACGTCGCGCACGAAGGTCATATTGCCGAGTGACTTACTCATCTTCTCGCCGTCCTGCCGCACCATAGCCGTGTGCACCCAGTAGCGCGCGAAGGGTACGACCCCGGTGTAGGGCTCGGACTGCGCGATCTCGCACGAGTGGTGGGGGAAGATCAGGTCGGAGCCGCCCCCGTGGATGTCGATCTGCTCGCCCAGGTAATTGAGCGAGAGCGCGCTGCACTCGATGTGCCAGCCCGGCCGGCCCAGTCCCCACGGGCTCTCCCACGACGGTTCGCCGGGCTTGGCGGCCTGCCACAGCACGAAGTCGAGCGGGTCCTCCTTGTTGGGGTCGTCGGGATGGTTGCCGTTGGCGTTGGCCGTGACCAGCATCTCCTCGTAAGAGAGGCGCGTCAGCGTGCGGCCGAAGGCGGGGTCGGCGGCCACGCGGTAGTAGACGGAGCCGCCCCGCTCGTAGGCCAGATCGCGCCTCAGCAGGGCGCGGGCCATCGTGACCATGGCGGGGATCTCGGTGGTGGCGCGCACGTAGAGCTCGGGGGTCGTCACGTTGAGCGCGGCCATGTCGCGCAGGTAGACCGTGGTCTGCTCGCGCCCGAGCGCGTCCCAGGCCACGCTGTCGCGCGCGGCGCGCTTGAGGATGTCGTCGTCGATATCGGTGACGTTCTGCACGTAGCGCACGTCGTGGCCTTTGTGCGCCAAGTGGCGCGCCAGCGTGTCGAAAGAGACGTAGGTGAAGCCGTGGCCGACGTGGGTAGTGTCGTAGGGCGTGACGCCGCAGACATACATGCTCACGGTGTTGTCGCGCACGGTGAACGGCTCGACCGCGCGCGTCGCCGTGTTGTAGAGCCTCATCGCGTCCCCTCTCCCCTCATACAGCCTCGACCTCGATAGTCCCCCGCTCGACTCCGCCCCGCTCATTGTCGCACCATGCGCTATATTTGGGCAAGTGCGCTGCTCCGCTGGTCCGCTGGGGCTCGCCCCGCGATTGTGGTCGTGGGCCTGCGACTAAAGTCGCATGGCAAACTACGGACACTAAAGTGTCGCCTCCACCCCGCGCTCCGGCGCTCCGGCGCTCCCGCTACCTATATGGATCATCTGTCGCCATTGGCGGCGTCTATGGATCATCTGTCGCCATTGGCGGCGTCTATGGATCATCTGTCGCCATCGGCGTCCCGGAGTAGCTTCAGCCGCCGTTGGGGCTCCACAGTGACTTCAGTCGCCGTTGTTTGCCGTGCGACTTTAGTTTTAGGTCCATCATGCGCGCCATCACAATCGCGGGACACACCGAGCGCGGGACACACCGCATGCCGTCGCGTCCCTGCGCGCGCCTATAACCCCTTGCCATTCATAGAACGGATGTACTATCATGACCCTATCCACATCGCCGATAGCCGGAGGATTGCCATGCTCGCCTGTCGCCCACTTGCCCTATGTGCGGCCATATCTCTATCTCTATCCCTCGCGCTATGGCCGGGACTCGCCCTGGCCCTTGGGGACGGTTCGGGCGTCGCCGCGCCGGCCGTTAACCCCGTGGCCGCGTACGCCCCGCCGCCGCTGCAGGCCGCGAGCGCGGCCCTACTCGACGCCACGACGGGCCGCTGGCTGCTCCTCGACAACGCCGACGCGCCGCGCGCCCAGGCCAGCACGACCAAGATCATGACCGCGCTGGTCGCGCTCACGCACGGCCGCCTCGACGATGAGATAGCGGTCGACGGGGACGCCGCCGCGCTCGGCGTGGCCACGGGCTCGCGCATGGGTCTCGCCGCCGGCGAGCGCGTGCCCCTGCGCGACCTGCTCTACGGCCTGCTGCTGCCCTCGGGGAACGACGCTGCGCTGGCCATTGCCTCCGGCGTGGCCGGCTCGGCGCCGCGCTTCGTCGACCTGATGAACGCCGAGGCGGCGCGGCTCGGGCTGGCCCACACGCGCTTCGCCGACCCGCACGGTCTCGACGCGCCCGGCCACCACACCTCGGCGCGCGACCTCGTGCTGCTGGCGCGCGCGGCCATGGACAACCCCGTCTTCCGGCAGATCGTGTCCACGCCATCCTATATCGTCCCCGCCGCCGCGACGCACGGCGCCTACGCGCTCACCAACATCAATTGGTTCCTGCGCTGGTACCCCGGCGCCGACGGCGTCAAGCCGGGCCAGACAGGGGACGCCGGGCTGTGCCAGGTCCTCTCGGCTCGCCGCCATGGCCACTGGCTGATTGGGGCGCTGATGGACACGCCCGACCTGCACACCGACGCGCGCGACCTGATGAACTACGGTTTCGGCGACTTCTCCTGGTCGCCGTCGGGTCAGGCCGGCGACGCGCCGGACGCGGCCGTGCGCGAGGGCGCGCCCGCCGACCCGTCGCTCTACTTTCCGGCCACGGGCCACCGCGTGCGCGCCGGTTTCCTTTCCTACTACGCGCGCCACGGCGGCGCCGCCGTGCTTGGCCTGCCGCGCACCGACGAGTACGCGGAGGGCGGCCGCACCGTGCAAGTGTTCTCGCGGGCGCGCCTGTGGTGGGACGACGCGGCGGGGGTCGCCGTGGCCGCGCCGCTCGGGCAAGACGCTCTCCCCTCCCCCGCGCTGGCCCGACCGGCCGCGCCCGCCCACCTCACGCCCGCCGACACCTACGCGCCCGTCACGGGGCACACCATGCGCGGCGCTATCTTGCAGGCGTACAAGGCCTGGGGCGCCGCCGGCACCCTCGGCTACCCGCTGACCGAGGAACTGCAGCGGGGTGACGCGACGGTACAGTACTTCAGCAACGCCGTGCTGCGCTGGACGCCCGGCCAGGGCGTCACCCTTGCCCCGCTGGGCGACGACTACCTGCGCCGGCGGGGCTATCTCAAAGATTGAAAGCGAGCTTGCGCCTAGCGACAGGTGCGCTATAATACCCTGGTAGCGGTTATCCACACGCGCTCGTAGCTTAGTGGATAGAGCATCGGTTTGCGGAACCGAAGGTCGGGCGTTCGACTCGCCCCGAGCGCGCTACTCATCGACGCATGAAAGGCGGCCCACGCGGGCCGCCTTTCGCGCATCCACCTCCAGAACGCCATCGCGCTCGATGCGAGATAATGGGGTAAATAGAGCGTGACGAGAAGGATCGAGACGTGAGACGAGCCGTTGTCCTGCTCAGCGGGGGGCTGGATTCCACCACGACGCTGGTCACCGCCAAAGCCAAGGGCTTCGAGCCTTGCGCCCTGTCGTTCAGGTACGGCCAGCGCCACGAGCAGGAGATCGAGGCCGCCCGGCGTGTCGCCGCCGCCCTCGGCGTCGACTACCGGATGACGGTCACGTGCTACGACCCCATGACCGTCGTCTGCATCCCGCTCGTCTACTGGGCGCGGGGGCTCGCAGCCGCCCCGTACCGAACCGCCCCGACGGCGGCCTGACCGGAGCAAAGGCGGCATGCGCAATGGGCCACGAGATCGAGGACGAGGACCCCGCCTGGCGTTTGACGTCCTGGCTCCTCCCCGCCGGGGCGGCCGCCTCGGGGCTCCTCGCCGCGGCCCAGACCGCCGCCGGCGGTCTCGACGCCCCTGTCGGCTACCCGGCGGCCGTCGTCCTCGCCATCCTCGCGGCCTTCCTGGTCCGCGACGCCCGTCGCCGTGACGCCCGCCGTCGGTGGGGCCGCGATGAGGTGTATGAGTACGCCCTACCCCTCGGCTTGCTGCTCGCGACACTAGCCCTGCTCGCCCACGGCGCCGGTGTGGGCGCCTGCGCCCCCGCCCTCTTTGCCCTGCTCCCCGTCGCCTGGGAATTCGCCCGCGCGCCGGGGGTCGAGCGCCTGCGCACGCTGTTCCCGCGGGCGCTGCCCGTCCTGAACGCGGGCGACGAAGCGGAAGGGTGGGACAACGCCGACGCCGATCCCGTCGAGGCCATCGTGCGCGACGTCCTGGATGGCCTGCCCCCCGACATCGCCGCGCGGCTGGAGCCCTGGAGCGTCGAGGCGCAGGACGCCTTCCCGTCGCCCATGCCCGGCTACATCGTCTACGGCTGCTGCTTCGCGGCCGCCCACGTCATCGCCATCTACCGCCGCCCGCACCTGCTCTATAGCGGGCATGGTGAGGCGCTGCGCGAGGGCGTCACCTACACCGTCCTGCACGAGATCGCCCACGCGCTGGGCCTCGACGAGACCGGTGTGCGTCGCCTCGGCTGGCTCTCCGACCCGCGCCCCCATCCCGATCCGGAGCTCGAGCAACGGGCGCTCTAACAAGCGAACCAAAATAGGGTGGTTTCGGCCATGCCCCGCAAATCCTGGCCCGCCCTGCTGTACTATGTAACGGTAACAGTAGAGCGGCCACGCGGCGGTCACAGCAAACAGTAAGTAGAGCGGCCACACGGCAATCACAGCAAACAGTTAAGTAGAGCGGCCACGCGGCGATCACAGCAGAGCAGCCACATCGGAGGGCGCTGGACAACCCTATGCAGCAAGAATCTCCGCCCTTGACCGTCGCCGAGGCCGGCGAGACCATGGATGCCATTGCCCCGACCCGTGGGGCGGACATGCGGTCCGAGGGGGGCGGCGTGGTCCGCCCGGTGGTCCGCTGGACCGGGACGGCGCGGGAGGAGCGGCCGGACGCGCTGGCGGCGGAGGAGCCGCTGGAGATACGTCTGGCCGGCCGCCCCCTTACCGTGACCATGCGCACCCCTGGCCACGACGAAGACCTCGTGGCCGGCCTGCTCTACGCGCAGGAGTTGCTCCGCGCGACGGACGACCTCGACGACATCGCGCGCGACCCCGGGCAGCCCAACAGGATCGACGTGCGCTACTCGACACGCGTCGACGCCGAGGATCGCTGGCGCCGCTACTCCTACGCGTCCTCCTCCTGCGGCGTCTGCGGGGTGGAGAGCCTGGAGGCGCTGGCGCTCGACAGCCCCCCCGTGACGGCCGCGCTGCGCGTGCGCGCGCGCACGCTCTATGGCCTGGACGGGCGGCTGCGCGCGACGCAGGAGGGCTTCGGGGCCACGGGCGGCATCCACGCCGCCGCGCTCTTCGACCCCTCGGGCGCGCTGCTGGTGGCGCGTGAGGACGTGGGGCGGCACAACGCGGTCGACAAGGTGATCGGCCATGCCCTGCGCCGGGGACTCGCGCCGCTGGAACAGTACCTGCTTATGGTCAGCGGGCGCATCGCGTACGAGATCGTGCAGAAGGCGCTGGTGGCGCGGCTGCCTATGGTCGTGGCTGTCTCCGCCCCCACCAGTCTGGCCGTGCGCGTCGCCGACGAGCGCGGCATAACGCTGGTCGGCTTCTTGCGTGGGGAGCGCATGAACGTCTATAGTCACCCGGAACGGGTCATAGAATAAGCTATTAGCGGTTAGCAATCAGCAGTTAGCGATCGGCTACAGTTAAGCTTGGCTGTGGGTGACGGGATGAGCAAGCGATACGGATACGGGTGGATACATATCTCCCAGGATCGTAGTAAGCCGGCGACTAGCTAATTGCTGATCGCTAACGGCTAATGGCTAAAAGAAAGGTCGAGAGGGCGATGATGAGAGCACTGCCACGGGTGTCCCTGGCGACGATGCTGCTGACGATGCTGACGATGTTGCTGGTGACCGGAGCGTTTGGCGTCGGGTCGTCCGGCCCTGCGCGCGCGGCGAGAGCCGGCGTGGCCGCGGGCGCGAGCGGTTCCGCCTGCGGGGCGCGTGTGGCCGTGCTCGGTGCCGATATGTCGGCGGGTGGGCGCTTCGAGGTGCAGCGCGCGCTCAAGGTTGGGACGCACACGGTGCAGGAGAATGAGACATATCAAGACGAGCTGGCGCAAGCGGGAGGGTTCATCCCGCCCGCCCTGTTAGGCGTGAAACGGGTGGCGGTGTCGTCCGTGCTGCTGGGGCCGTTGCCGGCGGGCTCTGGCCTGAGCGTGGATGTTAACCACAACATCCAATTGGATACGCCTCAAAGCTATGCCAACGCCTTGCTCACCGCTGGTGTTACCGACGCCGAGGTGCGCGTGGCGGCGCCGACCTCGCAGCCCGCCCTGGGCACCACCGCACTGCTTGGCCTGCTGCGCGCCGCGCAGCTCTCCTGCCTGGCCATCACGCCGCAGCGGCGCGCCCTGGCCATCCGCGAAGCCGTGCTCAGCGACCAGCTGGCCTTGAATCTGGATCGGGGATCGGCGCGCTACTACGGCGCGGTACCCAGCCTCATCAACTCTCTCAAAGGCAGCGCCGCTTCGCAACACCTGACCGCTCCGGCCGCCCTGGATGCCCTTGTCACACGCGACGCCGCGGCCAAGGGCATCCCGCTCAACGCGACGCAACGCCAGGACCTCGTCGGATATCTGAGTCAACTTGTCGGCAGCGGTGTCTACGCCGGTATTGCTGCGCGCAGCCCACAGTTTGCGCCGATGGCTCCGTCGGGCCTGCACGTCGCGCTCGCGGGCGCGGCGCCGCGCCCGCGAGCCACGAGCGTCCCGGCAACCGCGCTCGCGGGGCAGGGCGGCGCGACCCACACCGGCACGGTCCGTACGGTCGACGTGGGTAAAGGGCTGGTGACGGTGCATGAGACCGGTGGTGACCACCTATATAAGATGTCGCCGGCCTCGCAACTCTCCGTCATCCGCAACGGTCAGACGAGCAGCCTCGGCGCGCTGCAGGCGAACGACAAGATCACCCTCACCACCGTCAATGGGCTGGTGACGGCGATCGACGCGACAGGGCAGTCGACGAATCCGGTCGGCGGCGGGGTTAAGAACGTCGCCACGGCCGTCACGCGGCCGGTAGCTACCGCCGTGTCGACGGCGACCAAAGCGGTCGGCGGCCTGGGTGCGGCGGGCATCGCCGTGCTGGCCGCCGCGCTCCTGCTGCTGCTCCTGTTGCTGCCGCTCCTCATCGGCTTGCTGCGGCGCCGTCGCGAGCGCAAGGTCGTGACGACGACTACCACCGCGATGACGGAGCAAATGCCGGTCACCCGGCTCGACACAGAGAGCGACGTCAACGCCGTGACCTACGCGCCGCGCCGGGTCGTCCGGCGCGCGGACGGCAAGAACAGGCGGCGGCGGTGAAAAGGGTCCATGCGCTCCCCCTTTGAACTCTCGCCGCTCGGCGTCGCGCAGAACGTGCGCGCCCTAGCCGGGCGGCCACTGCGCCATCGCCGGTACAGGGCGCTGGGGCGCACCTATCACGCGCCGCCCGACGCCTGGTGGGCGGGCGACGACCGTTGGTTCCCCGGCGATACCCCGCCGCGCCACGGCAACCGTCTGACGCCCTTGGTGGACGGGCAGGACGCCATGCGCGCCATGTATGAGGCCATAGAGAGCGCCAGGGAGTCGATCCTGCTGGCCTCGTGGTTCCTGACGCCGCGCATGCGCATGATCCGCCCGGACGACGACGTCTACGAGCCGCGCGACGGCAAGGGCGGCCCGGACGCGTTCCTCGCGCTCATGGCGCGCAAGGCCGGCGAGATCGACGCGCGCATCCTCCTCTGGCCTGGCTCGCTCGTGGGCAAGTTCGCGCGCCGCCGCGTCGAGGGGACAAGGCAGGCGCTCCTGCAAGCCGCCCCTAAGCTACAGGTGCGGCTGGACACGCACGAGCGATTCAGTCACTGCCAGCATCAGAAGGCGCTCGTCGTCGACAACCGTGTCGCCTTCGTGGGCGGCCTGGACGTCACGGCCTTCGACGCCGACCGCTGGGACGTGCGGGCGCACACGTTCCGCGAGGGCCGCAACTGGCACGACGCGCACTGGCGCCTTGAGGGTCCGTGCGTCGCGGATGTCGCGACGAACATGGCGCAGCGCTGGAACGCGTCGGTCGAAACCGGGGACAAAAACAAAGGCAAGGGCTTCGCCGACCCCATCAGGCTCCCGCCGCCGCCGCCGCCGCTCGACGACGGGATCGACGCCCAGGTGTTGCGCACCATCCCCAAAGGGGTCTACTCGTTCGCCTCGCGGGGTATTTTCGGCATCGCCTACGCCTATCGCCACGCCATCGTCCGGGCCGAGCGCTTCATCTATCTCGAGAACCAGTACTTGTGGTCGCCCGAGATCACCGACGCCCTGTGCGACGCCATCCGGCGCGGCCACGACACGGGGTTGCGCGTGGTCCTGGTGTTGCCCGCGCACCCCAACGTGGGCAAGGGCGACACCGACCGGCACGTCGAGCAACTGGTGCAGGCCGACGCCGGCAGGGGAGCCTTTCACGCCTATACCCTCTACACCTCCCGCCACGAGGGGCGCGGCGACGCTGGTGGGCGGTACGGGCAGTATAAGTACCGCCCGGTCTACGTCCACGCCAAGGTAGGCATCGTCGACGACACCTGGGCCACGGTCGGCTCGGCCAACCTCAACGGTCGCGGCATGGTCACAGACAGCGAGCTCAACATCTCCGCGGCGGACGGGGCGAGCGCCCGCGCGCTGCGCCTGCGTCTGTGGGCCGAACACCTCCACTGCCCGGAGGACGAGCTGCGGGACGCGGACCCGGTCGCCGTCCTCGAGGGGCGCTGGCTGGAAACGGCGCGCGCGCAACGCGACATCGTGGCGCGCCGCTCCGGCATCCTGACCGCTGCGCTCTACCCCTATCCGCTCGGGCGCGTCGACGCCGACTTCGGTCCGGGCGAGATCGAGTCCGCGCTGCTCGATCGCTAAATCCCTCCCCCGACCAATTGATAACCCGTTATTTGGAATCGCAGGCCATGCTCGCCATCGTGGCACGACATGTGCATAACTGTGTTGGCGTGGAACGGGGAGTATGCAAGGCCCCTCTTCCCGCGGATATGAGCGGCGCCGCCGCTCACAACGTTCAGGAGGAACGAGAGTAATGGCACGTAGCATCGCAGGCATTTTCGAGAACCGCTCCGACGCCGAGCGCGCCGTCGAAGACCTGAAGGCCGCCGGGTTCGACCAGAACCGCATCGGCCTGGTGACGCAGGACAAGCAAACCAATAAAGAGATGGCCGAGGAGCATGGCACGCGCTCGACCGAGGGCGCCGTGGCCGGCGGCCTCATCGGTGGTACGGCCGGCGCCCTGCTGGCGGCGACCGGCGCCCTCGTCATTCCCGGCATCGGACCCTTTGTTTCCGCGGGTATTCTGGCCACCTCGCTTGTCGGCGGCGCGGCCGGTTGGCTCGTCGGCGGCCTTGCCGGCCTGGGCATCCCCAAGGAGGAGGCTGAGTACTACGAGGGTCGCGTACATAGCGGCGCCACGCTGGTAACGGTCGACGCGGCGGGACGCGACGCCGAGGCGCGGCAGATCTTGCTGCGCGACGGCGCCGAGGACCTCCAGGATCGCGGCTTCGGCGGCGGCTACGACAGCGCGGCGACGGCTGCGCCCATAGACACGCAGACCTACCAGCAGCCGGTGCAGCCGGTGCAGCCGGTGCAGCAGGTCCAGGCCACGACGCAGACGAATACCAATGATGTTCGCGTGCCGGTCTACGAGGAGGAACTGGTGGCGGGCAAGCGCGCGGAGGAGCTCGGGCGTGTCCACCTGCACAAGGAAGTGATTACGGAGCAGGAGAGCATCCCGGTCACACTGCGCCGCGAAGAAGTCACGGTCGAGCGCGTGCCCGTCACGGGCAGCGTCGACGCGGCCACGCTGCAGAATGCCTTCCAGAACGAGGACATCGAGGTTCCCGTGATGGGCGAGGAGGCTGTAGTGGGCAAGACGGCGCGCGAGGTCGAGGAGGTTCGCCTGAGCAAGCAGGAGGTCCAGGAGCAGCAGCAGGTTACTGGTACTGTGCGCAAAGAGCGCGTGGTTGTCGATGGCGTCGATCAGACGCAGACCGGCACGACCGGCACGACCATCCAGAACCAGGGCACTCGGCGTAACGACACGACGCGCTAGTCCTTTATAGGGCGACAGTTGAGGCTGTGCGCGGAATTTTGGATGGGGTTGGGCAAGTTCACGGACGGCCCAACCCTATCTATATGCAGGCCTTTATTGTAGGCGTGTAGGTCTGTAGGGAGGAAAGTTTATGCCCATCATAGCTGCCGGCGACTTCGGGCAGTACCTCAGCGATGGTATCGGCGCTACCGTGTCCGGGGCGGCCCAGCTCATCGGGCACATCATCGTCGCGCTGGTTATTCTGCTCATCGGGTACATCGTGGCGCGTTTCTTCCGCGCGCTGCTCCAGCGGGTCTTGGTGGCCGTTGGCTTCGATAGCATTGCCAACCGGGCGGGTGTCGGAACGGCCTTGCAACGGGCGAAGATCAACCTTGACGCGGCGGGCGTGCTGGCCGCCCTCGTCTTCTGGTTCATCTTCCTGTTCTTCATCGACCTGGCGGTCCAGGCGCTCGGCATCGAGGCGGTCACGGTGCTGCTCGGGGCGGTCATCGCGTACCTGCCTAACGTGTTCGCGGCCATTCTGATCCTGATCGTCTTCGCGCTGGTCGCGAACCTGGTCGCGGATCTTGTGCGCGGCGCGGCGGGGGCGGCTGGCCTCCCGTCGGCTGGCCTGCTCGCGGGTGTGGCGCGCTGGGGCATCCTACTCTTCGCCTTCAGTTCCGCGCTCTCGCAACTCAAGATCGCCGAGTACGAGGTCAACACCTTGTTCACGGCCCTCGTGGCGACCGTGGCTATCGCGGCCGGCATTGCCTTCGGGCTCGGTGGCGTCGACAGCGCGCGCAACTTGCTGAACCAGGCCTCGGGCTCGAGTGGCTCGTTGCCCAGCTTGAACGATCAGCAGCAGTTGCGGGGCCGCTAGCTAGACGAGAAAAATTGGTCTCGATATAGCTTTTCCCGGGAGGGGACAGCGGTCGACGCGATCACGGACGCTTAGGCGCTATTCGTGGTCTTAAGGCTGGCGAAGCGGGTACCGCGACGCATGGCCGGCGGGATAGAGAGAACGGAGGAGCAATGTCACAGAACCAACAAGCGACAACGGGCACGAGCGCGACGGACTCTATCGCGGCGGACATGCCGAGCGTGCCGGGGGCCCAGACCGCGAAGAGCATCATCGAGAACGCCATTCATCCGCACGACGCTAACCCGACATCGTCCGTGGCCACCGCGAACCAGCCGGCGCAACCTGCTTTGGCTGGCGTTGGGGGGTCTGGGATGCCAGCGCGGGGCGCGACGAGCGTGGCGCACCCGGCGCCCGCTACCGCGTTCACCGACCAGGTCATCGAGTTCTCGCTCATGGGCGAAACGCTCACCTTCGCCAAGCGGGCGGTTGTGACGGAGGAGGTGCAGTTGTCCAAGCGCCCCTTCACCGAGCAGAAAAGCGTTACCGGCGCCGTACGGCGGGAGCGCGTCACCGTGGAGGGCGCCGACATGGTGGAGGGCGCCGATAGCCAACTCGACGCGCCGAGCGCGTCGCCCATGCAAGGCGGGACCGAGCAGCGCGCCGGACAGGGCGCGCAAGATACGCTTCAGGACGGCGCTCAGAACGCCCAGCAGAGCGCGGTCGAGGCCAAGCATGGGCTCGACGGCCTGATCGACGGCGCCGTCGGCAAGCTGTTCGGCGGCCACCAATAAAGACGACGTGGGGCCTGTATCTAAACAGGAGCCATGCCACATCGCGCCGCGGCGCCATATACATATCGTCTCGCGCGGGACGGCGCTGATCGGCCCGTATCCCAGCGGCGAGGCGGCGTAGACAGAAAGGTTAGCGAGCAATGAACGACGATCTGCAGCGCAGGACGCAAGGGACCGGCATGAACACGACACCCGGGACGCAGGGCTACACGACCGACGCCAATGGCGAGGTTGTGATCCCTGAGTACAAGGAAGAGCTTGTCGCACAGAAGGTGGAGCAGCAAGAGGGCATGGTCCACGTACACAAGGACGTGATCCAGGAGCAGAAGACCGTTAGCGCTCCCGTGACACATGAGGAAGTGGACGTCGAACGCGTCCCAGTGAACAACCAACTCGACACTGCGCCCGCCGACGCATTCCAGGAAACGGACCTCAACATCCCGTTGCGTGGCGAAGAGCTCGTCGCGGGTAAGCAGGTCGTGGAGTCCGAAGAGGTTCGCCTGCGCAAGCATCAGGTCCAGGAGCAGGAGCAGGTCACCGGCACCGTACGCCGGGAGCAGGTCCAGGTCGACCAGCCCACCCAGACGACTTCCACGCAGGGCACGCAGGGGATGACGGCCGAGACCGTGCAGACCACGCCGTTGCAGGGTACCACGACTGGGTCGACGATTCAGGGCTCCGATACGTTCGCACAGAGCGGGACGACGCAGCAGGGCACGACTTACAGGATCGAGGCCGACTCCGCGCAAGAGACCGTGGGAACGACGGGGAGCACGATCCAGGGTACGTCGCAGCAGACGGGAAGCACGATCCAGGGCGGCGCGCAGCAAGCCGGACAGAAGGCCCAGGAGGGCGCGGGTGATGCCAAGAGCAAGCTCGACAGCGTGATCGACGGTGTCGCCGACAAGCTCACGGGGCACGGTCACTAGGAACCAGGGAGACTGATTCGCGGTGGCGCCGATTAGGAAGCCATCGCGGGACGCGGGGGCTGTTTCATCGGCCCATACGCACGGGGGAGGGCCGCGCCTGGAGATCAGGTGCGGCCCTCCCCCGTGCGCGCATGATTTTACATAATAGCGATCGGCGGCCTACGCAAGATATATAGGGATATACGAGGTGTTTTGTTGTGAGCAGCATCTTCGACCTGAACACGCAGCGCGCCGTACTTGCCGAGCTAGTTGGGACTTTCTTCTTGACGCTGGCCGCGCTGGTGAGCGGGACCCCATACGCCGTCGCGCTGACGCTCACCGCCTTTGTCTACGCGATCGGGGATATCTCCGGGTGTAACATCAACCCGGCGGTCACCATAGGCCTCGTCACAGTGCGGCGTCTACCCTTCTGGAAGGGTCTGTACTATGTCGTCGCCCAGGTCGAAGGCGCGCTCCTGGCCCTATTGGTGGCCGGGCGCGTGGGCGGGCTGGCGCCGCACTATGCGCCGGCCGGTCCATGGGGCGAGTTCCTGGGCGTAGGCTTCCTCGTCCTCACCGTCGTGTCGCTCTCGCACGGCTACGTCCCCAAATCCGGCAGCGGTATCGCCATCGGCGCGGCCCTGGCGGCGGGATTGCTGACGACGAAAGGGATCCTCAACCCGGCGGTCGCGGTCGCGATGGGTCAGGCGCTCTCGCCCGGCACGTGGGCCGCGGCGCTCGGCGGTGTCCTGTTCGCGCTACTGTTCCGCCTCTACGCCCCCAAGGACGAGAGCGGGAAGCCGAAGGTCGCAAGTAGTGAGTAGTGAGTAGCGAGGAGCGAGGAGCGAGGGTAGTTAAATCCGTCCGCGGCCGCGGGTCTGCCCCTCGTCGCGCGAGAAAGGGCGCGCGATGAGCCAGCCGAAGAGGGCCAGCAAGCGTAGAAGCGGGGCCAGCAGACGGCCGAGCGCCGTCAGGGCAGAGCCGATGGCGCGCCCAGCCCCGACGACTGTCTGGCGTCGCGGCATCGGTACGGGTACGCGCCGTTTGCGCGGCTGGCGCGCCTGGTCGATCCTGTGCTGGTAGTCCTCGGCGAGGGTGCGCGCCACATCGTACTGCAGCGGCGCAATGCCCATGGCCACCGCGTTCACCTGCGCCCCGATCATCAAGATGACGTTGAAGAACCACAGGTAGATGATGAGCACCAGCACCGAGAGCAGGAGCGCGCCATACTTTAGATTGCCGCTCAGGAACAACCTGGTGTAGGCCGGGAAAATGAGGTTGACGATGGCCACGAGGATGGCGGCGGTCAGCGCGCCGCGCCAAGCGTTGCGAAACGGGACCTTGATGTTGGGCACGATCATGTAGATCGCGAGGAACAGCAGGAACAGGATGCCCAGCGAGGTCAGCGGCGCCACGACGCTCAGGATGACTGCGAATGACTTGGGCAGGAAGCCCGTGAACAGACCGGCCCCGGCGTTGACGAGGGCGGAGGCGAGGAGCGAGAGCGGCAGCAGCAGCGCCAACAAGATGACCATGCCGATCGCCATGACCCGTTGTGGGATGAAGTCGCGGTCCCTGGTGCGGAAGGCGATGCTGAAGGCGTTCTCGACGTTGGTGAACAGGTTCGAGCCGGTCCACAAGAGCCCGACCAGCGCGATGATGCCCGCTATCCCCGAGATGCTGACGACGTTCTCGAGGATCTTGTCCATGGGTATGACTTTTTCCGTGCCGCTCGGTAAAGCTTTCTGGATCGAGTTGGCCACGTTGTGGAACTGGGCCGGCGAGAGTTGGTTCAGGACGAGACCAGCGATGCTGAGGATGCCCACGATGAGCGGCACGATGGCGGTGATGAGGCTGTAGGTCATCATGCCGGCCAGGTTCATCGACCAATCGTTGGCGAACTTTTGCACAAAGGTCAGGATCTTCTTCACGGCGCCGTCCTTATTCCAGATACCGTCACTGCACGGCGCACGACGAGCGCGCACGATCCGTGCCTCTATTAACCTTTGGTGCTAGTTGAAAACACCATTTTCGTTGCGTCCTTGCTACTAATACCTGGCAAAAGTTGCGCGGATGGTTAACGAGTGGCTGAAACGGACGGTCACCCGTTGGGGCGCGTTGACA
>JAABUX010003557.1_pt1 | contig 20528 bp, 21 predicted proteins | sample 5561851 | NCBI WGS metagenome assembly JAABUX01 (sample SAMN10711883, study PRJNA513361) | rock metagenome | isolation source: Antarctica rocks | place: Antarctica: Victoria Land, Richard Nunatak red sandstone | collected 2016-01-03 | reverse complement strand
AGGTCTATGCCGCCGCCGCAAGCGTGATCGCAACCGGACGCCTGCACAGCCTGTCAGCACTCGACGCCCTGCGCGCAGCACTCGCAGGCAAGCCGGTGATGCAGCCCGGCTAACAAGCCAGCCTCAAGCACTCCAATAGGGAGGTGAGCAATTACTATTTTCGCACCTGATGGCAATACATATTGCACAGGCTCGTAACCTGCGCAATGAAACACACGAGACTAAACTGCTTTGGCCGAGGCGTGGTCAATACGCGCCTTTTCTGCCATCTCCTCGACTTCAATAGCGAGCTGCTGCGGCAACCATACCTCGACTCGCCGCCAACCAGTCGGCTACGGAGGCGCCGACGCGACCGCTCAGAAGGTGCGCGCCAGCAGCACGACCACCAGGCAGAGCAGCGCCACCGCGCTGAGCACCCAGCGCAGGGCCATGTAGCCGCCGGGGAGGGTCCCGCGGCGATGCGCCTCCGCCTCGGCCAGGGTGGTCACGACGAAGCCCAGGATCAGCAGCACGATCGCGATCAGCGACGACGACACCAGCGGCACCAGCAGGGCCGCCCAGCCGATCAGTGACGGCAGCACGCCGAGGGCGAGGCGCTTGTTGTCGGTGGTGGCCTGCCCGGGCGCCAGCACCATCGGTGCCGGATCGAGTGCGAGGCCCCAGTGCACGCCGCCCAGGAAGGCCAGGATCACGGCACCGTAGGCGATGATCGCCTGCACCAGGTTCGGCACCGGTACCTGGCTCGGGAACAGGATGATGCCCATGGTGCAGCCCAGGAAGGGCAGCAGGCCGAGCGCGCCGAGCACCACCGCGAGCACCGGAAGCCGCTTCATCGTGATGTCTCGGTTCATCGTGGACCCCTGTTCAGCGGAATGGTCGTTCATCAGCGCAACGCGTGGCGCGGCGGCGGGATGCGAGGCCGGCGCAGGCGACCTCGTACTTGCAGGTGCCTTGCGGAAACGCGCCTTGCGGAAAGCGGGGCGAGGTGCTGCAAGGATGACCCGGAACAGCAGGGACGCCAGCCATGAGCGCCATTACCGACATCATCGCCCGCGAGATCCTCGACAGCCGCGGCAACCCGACCGTGGAGGTCGACGTGGAGCTGTCGAGCAGCGCCACCGGGCGCGCCGCGGTGCCGTCCGGCGCCTCGACCGGCGCCCACGAGGCGGCCGAGCTGCGCGACAACGACAAGGCGCGCTACGGCGGCAAGGGCGTATTGCAGGCGGTGGGGTTCGTCGAGGGCGAGATCCTCGAGGCGCTGCAGGGCGCGGAGTCCGCCGACCAGATCGCCATCGACGAGGCGATGATCGACCTCGACGGCACCCCGAACAAGTCCCGCCTCGGCGCGAACGCGATCCTGGCGGTCTCGCTGGCGGTGGCCAAGGCGACCGCGAACGAACTCGGCGTGCCGCTCTATCGCTACGTCGGCGGCGTGTTCGCCCGTACCCTGCCGGTGCCGATGATGAACATCATCAACGGCGGACAGCATGCCGACAACCTGATCGACATCCAGGAATTCATGATCCAGCCGGTCGGGGCGCCCACCGTGGCGGACGCCGTGCGTATCGGTTCGGAGATCTTCGCCCATCTCAAGAAGGGCCTGAAGGATGCGGGCCACAACACCAACGTCGGCGACGAGGGCGGCTTCGCGCCGGGACTGAAGTCGGCCGACGAGGCGCTTGCCTTCATGACCCGCGCGATCGAGAAGGCGGGCTACAGGCCTGGCGAGGACGTCACCTTCGCGCTTGATTGCGCCGCCAGCGAGTTCTATCGCGACGGCCGCTACGAGCTGGCGGGCGAAGGCAAGTCGCTCGATGCCGGAGGCATGGTCGCCTACCTGGCCGATCTCGCCTCGCGCTACCCGATCGTCTCGATCGAGGATGGCTGCGCCGAGGATGACTGGGAGGGCTGGGCGCACCTGACCACCACCCTGGGCAACAAGCTGCAGATCGTCGGCGACGACCTGTTCGTCACCAACCCGGAGCGCCTGCGTCGCGGCATCGCGGCCGGCACCGCGAACGCGATCCTGATCAAGGTGAACCAGATCGGCACGCTGTCGGAGACGCTGGAGGCGGTCGAGCTCGCGCATCATGCCGGCTACAAGGCGGTGATGAGCCACCGCTCCGGCGAGACCGAGGACGCGACCATCGCCGACCTCGCCGTCGCCACCAACTGCGGCCAGATCAAGACCGGCTCGCTGTCGCGCTCGGACCGCACCGCGAAATACAACCAGCTGATCCGAATCGAGCAGGAACTCGGCAGCGCCGCCCGCTATGCCGGACGCACCATATTGCGGGCCTGATCCTGACCCGGGCTAAAACTTGCGCAGGTGCTAGCGCGTGCGCAGGTCGAGGCGCAGCGTCATGCAGTAGGCGCCGCCGCCGGACAGGATGAAGGGGTCCAGCGCCACCGGGCTGACCGTGTAGCCGCGCTCACGCAAGCTACCGGTCAGCCGGTCGGCGGGCGTCGCCATGACGATGGTGCGGTCGAGCGCCACGGCGTTGACGCAGAACCGCGCCGCGTCCTCGTCCGAGGCCTCGATCAGCAGGTCCGGCGCCACGACGTCGCGGATCAGCGCGTTGCCCTGCGCCGAGAAAGCGTTCGGATAGTATAGCACCTCGCCGCCCGGCAGCACGCAGAAGCAGGTATCGAGGTGGTAGAAGCGATCGGTCGCCAGTTCGAGTCGCTGCAGGTCGACGTCGAACACGTCGCGGATCACGTCCGGGCTCTCCGCCGACGAGCGTGGCCCGTATCCGGTCCACACCAGCTTCCGCGTAGGGTCCCAGATGCAGTCGCCGGCACCCTCCTGGAAGCAGCCCCCGGGCAGCGTCGCGACGTCGGTGAGCAGGCCGCGCGCCTTGAGGTCCTCGAACACGCGCCGGAACGCCGCCTCCTCGCCCTGACGCTGGGGGAAGCGGAACTGCGCGACCAGCGCGCTGCCGTCCAGGACGATGCCGCCATTGGCCGGGAATACCATGTCGGGCAGGCCATGCACGCCGTCCGCGATCTCGACCCTGCCGCCGGCGTCGCGCAACGCCGCCTCCAGGGAGCGGAACGCCGTCCCGGCCTCCGCGCGGTGCCCGGCCGGGTCCTCCGCCCAGATCCCCGGGCGCATCCACGGGTTGATGGAATAGGAGACGTCGTAATGAGACGGCTCGACCAGCAGATAGGTCGCGCCCTGGGCCGATTTCATCCGATGCTCCTATGGAACGAACGAGGTTGCAGCTAGTATGGCAGCTTCACGCCGTCCGGATTCGGAAACCGCATCAGTTTTTCCTTGCGGTCGCGGTTGGGCTCCGGGACAACAGCATCCTGATGTGAACGCCATCAGCTCGTGCAAAAGCGAGCAATGTCATGGGAGTGTCGGATGAGCTTCGGTCGGACTATTAAGCGCAGGACCAGGTCGGCATTGCCGCCGCTGCTGTTCCTGTCGCTGGTTGCCTACTTCACCTGGAACGCCAACCAGGGCGAGCATGGACGCAAGAGCTACGCCGAGCAGTTGCGGCTGTTGTCGCAGGCGCAGGCTGGGCAACTGGCTGCCGACGAGGAGCAGGCCGCCTGGGCACGACGCGTTGCCGGCCTGCGCGACCAGGCGCTGGACGCCGACACGCTCGACGAGCGGTCGAGGGCGATGCTCAACCTGGCCGCCTCCAGCGACATCGTCATTCCATACGGGCAGAACAGAAAGCTCTACTGAGGGAGCGGATCGGCCGGCAGAGGGATACCCAGCCGCCCGATCCACTCCGCCGCTCACTTGATCTTGGCTTCCTTGAACGCGACGTGCTTGCGTGCGACAGGGTCGTACTTGCGCAGCTCCATCTTGCCGGACTGCGCGCGGGCGTTCTTCTTGGTGACGTAGAAATACCCGGTGTCCGCGGTGGACACGAGCCTGATCTGGATGGTGTTCGACTTGGCCATTACAATCCTCGCAACTGCTGCCTCGCTGCACCGTGGATGTTCGCATGGCGGCCGAGGTCCGAGTCGCGGGAAAATGCGCATCCTGACCGCCGACGTCAAGCAGATCCTTGACATGGCTGCCGCCGCCGGGCGCGCGGGAGCAAGCCGGTCTGGCCGCCCGCCATGCTGAGCGTCGAGGCGGCGCGCGAGCGGATCCTGTCGGGACTGCGGCCGACGGCGATGGAATCCCTGGCACTCGATGCGGCCTGGGGCCGGGTCACGGCGCGTCCGGTCGTGGCCAGGCTCTCCAACCCGCCCGCCGATATCTCGGCGATGGACGGCTACGCGTTGCGCGCAGCCGATGCCGCCGCCGGCGCTGTGCTGCGGGTGATCGGCGCCGCACCGGCCGGGCATCCGTTCGAGGGCCGTGTCGGGGCCGGCGAGTGCGTGCGGCTGTTCACCGGCAGCGTGATGCCGGACGGCAGCGACTGCGTGCTGATCCAGGAAAATGCCAGCCGCGACGGCGAGCGGATCACCGTCACCGTCGAGGCCGACGCGGGCAGGCACATCCGCCGGGCCGGACAGGATTTCAACCTGTCCGACATCGTGCTGCCGGCCGGAAGGCGGCTGGGTGCCCGCGACATCGGCGTGGCCGCGGCGGCCAACCATGCCTGGATCGCCTGCCACCGCCGTCCGGTGATCGCCCTGCTGGCCACCGGCGACGAGATCGCCCTGCCCGGCGAGCCGATCCCGGCGGGCGGCATCGTCAACTCGAACACGCCGATGCTGGCAGCGGCGATACGCGCGGCCGGAGGCCAGGCGCTCGTGCTGCCGCCGGCGACCGACGACATCCACGCCATCGCGGCAAGCGTCGAGGGGCTACGCTGCGACATGCTGGTGACGCTAGGCGGCGCCAGCGTCGGCGACCACGACCTCGTCCAGGCGGGCCTGGCCGAACGCGGCTTCACCATCGATTTCTGGAAGATCGCGATGCGGCCGGGCAAGCCGCTGATGCATGGCCGGCTCGGCGACATCCCGGTGCTCGGCCTGCCCGGCAACCCGGTCTCGGCGCTGGTCTGCGCGCTGCTGTTCCTGTTGCCGGCGATCGCCCGCATGGCCGGGGATCGGGCGGCCGGCCTCGACATCGACACGGCGACGCTCGCGATGGCGCTGCCCGAGAACGACCAGCGCGCCGACCACCTGCGCGCCTCGCTGACGCGGGACGACCAGGGTGGCCACCTGGTCACCCCGTTTCCGAGGCAGGACTCCGGCATGCTGCGCAGGCTGGCGGTGTCGGAAGCACTCGTCATGCGCGCTCCGCATGCCCCGGCACTGCCCGCGGGTGCTACGGTCCCGATCATCCGGCTTGATCGCTTCGGCCTGTGAAGGCAGGTCGCGCGGGTGCCGCAAGTTTGTCGCGCAGCTCGATTACGCAGGTCTGGGCCACGACCAGCAATCGGCTTGACGTATGCTGCGGAACCAATATAGAACATCGCTGACGTTTCCTGTTTGTTCCGGATGGCGCCGACTCTCGCTCGTCGGCGCCGTATGGCGCTGGCTTGTTCCGGGAGACGGTGTTGAAGCGGGTCTGGACAAGGAATTTCGATGCTCACGCGCAAGCAGCACCAGTTGCTCGGTTTCATCGATCGCCATCTCAAGGAAACCGGGTTCTCCCCGAGCTTCGACGAGATGAAGGACGCCCTCGACCTGCGCTCCAAGTCCGGCATCCACCGGCTCATCTCCGCTCTGGAGGAGCGCGGCTTTCTCAGCCGCCGCCATCATCGCGCGCGTGCCCTGGAGGTGCTGCGGCTGCCGGAGCACGCCCCGCCGATGGAGACCGTGACCGAGGTCGCGTCGGCGGCCGGGCCGGCCGGCCATGAGGCGGTGCAGGCATTCGCGCCGAACGTCATCAAGGGAGACTTCAGCCAGCGGCTGCAGGGCGTGCGCGCCGCCGGCGACGCCGCCGCCGTGCAGTTGCCGCTCTACGGCAGGATCGCCGCCGGCCTGCCGATCGAGGCGCTGCGCGATACCGGCGCGCATATCCAGGTGCCGATGTCGATGCTCGGCGCCGGCGAGCACTACGCCCTGGAAGTGGCCGGCGACTCCATGATCGAGGCCGGCATCTTGGACGGCGACACCGTCATCATACGCAAGGACGAGATGGCCGAGAACGGCCAGATCATCGTGGCCCTGATCGACGACACGGAGGTCACGCTGAAGCGGCTGCGCCGGCGCGGCAACGCGATCGCGCTCGAACCGGCCAACGCCCGCTACGAGACCCGCATCGTCCCGGTCGACCGGGTGCGCGTGCAGGGCAGGCTGGTGGGGCTGCTGCGCCAGTACTGAGGCCCGCCGCCCGGCGGCCGTCCCCCGGGCAGCTGTCCCTTGGGCAGCCGGCCTCACCGTAGCGACGACAGCGGCGGCATCAGCGCGGCGAGACGCGTGACCGCGGCCTCGTCGAGCGGCTCGACCGCCGGAAGTTCGGCGATCACCGCCGCCCTGCCGTATCGCGCGATCGCGTCCCGGTTGCCGGCGGTGCTGGCGCCATTCAGGATCACGCCCGCGACCGGGATGCCGCGGGCGCGCAGCGCTTCCAGGCTGAGCAGCGTATGGTTGATGGTCCCCAGCGTGCCGCGCGCGACCAGCACCACCGGCAGAGCCAGGCGCAGCATCAGGTCGATCATCATCCGATCGCGGCCGGCCTGCCCGGTTCCGAGCGGCACCATCAGGCCGCCGGCTCCCTCCACCACCAGCGGCGTTGCCGACGCCTCCGGCAGCAGGATCAGGTCGGGGTCGATCGTGACCCCTTCCAGCACCGCCGCCGCCGCCGGCGACAGCGGCGCCTGCAACTGGTGCAGCGGCGGCACGATGCGGTCCGGCCCGAGCCCGGCCAGTTCGATGACGGTCGCGGTGTCGCCGGGTTCGTCACGCAGTCCGGTCTGCAACGGTTTCCAGTAGCGCGCGCTCCAGGCCCTTGCCAGGCACGCGGCGACCACCGTCTTGCCGACGCCGGTATCGGTGCCGGTGACGAACACGCCGTCCTGGGCCGCCCGGCGGAACAGGCCGTAGCCGATGCGGTAGTCGGCGATGGCGTCGTGCTCCGCCTGAAACCGGCGCAGCACGCGTCGCATGACCAGCGGGTCGAGCGGCGTCGCTCCCGGACGTGGCAGGTCGGCGCCGATCGCGCGCAGGCCGCGCAGGAAGTCGATGCCGCTCGCGTGGCGATCGAGCAGCGTCTCGGTCTGCCAGCGGCCCGCACCGCCGGACGGCCACGCCGCCTGCAGCACGTCCGGCGACGGATGCTCGGGCATCGCCGCGGCAGCGCCCTCGCCATCGAGCGCCGCGCGCCATCCGGTGAAGCTGCCGTCGAGGAGCGTCGACATCGCCAGGATGCCGCCGCCGTTCAGCAGGCCGGCGAGCCCGCGCAGCGCCGTGCGGCGGTCCTCGAACCACTGCATCGCGAGGCCCGCGCAGATCAGGTCGAAGCCGCCCCGCAGCGCCGGCACCTCGGCGTCCATGACGATGAAGCGCCACGACGACGCCGGCGTACTCGGCTGGAAGCGGGAGCGGCACGCCCGCAGCATGTCGACGGACAGGTCCGTGATGGTCCAGTCGGCGTCCGGCAGCCGCGCGGCCAGGCATTCCGTCAGCAGGCCGGTGCCGCAGCCGACCTCGAGGATGCGCGGGGAACGGGGCAGCCCCGCCGACAGGATGCGCTGCGCCAGCCGTTCCGCCGCCAGGCGCTGCACCCTGGCGGAGCGGTCATAGCCCGGCGCGGCGCTGCCGAAGCGCCGGGCCAGCGCCTGCCTGCGCCCGCTCGGGGCGGCCGTCACCCGAGGCGGCCGGCAAAGTCGCGCAGCGTGCGGGCGCATAACGGGGCGTGGCTGAGCGGCAGCAGATGGCCGCCGGCGGGCGCCCAGAGCGGCGTGCCGAAGCAGGCCACGCTCAACGCCGGTGGCACGATCCCGTCCTGCCGGGCCGCCAGCGCGAGCACCGGAATTGCCAGGTCGCGCCATGCCTGCCGACGGTCGCCCCGGACGAGCATCTCCAGCCCGCGCCGCAACGCCGGCAACGCGCGCCCGCACGGCATCGCGGGCAGTCCGCAGCGGGCCCTGAAGGCGGCGGCGGTGGCGTCGGCATCCTGATCCAGCCGATGCATCATCCGGTGCAGGAGCCGGACCGGCATGCCGGCCGGATGATCGGCCGCCGCCGCGAAGCGGGTGAAGCCGTTGATCGCGACCAGCCCGACCAGGCCGGCGGGCGGCTCGTCGAGCAGCTGCATCACGCCGAGCGAATGCCCGACGCCGATGACCGGCGCGTCCGCGAGCGACAGGTCCGAGGTTGGCGCATCGGGGGGTGGCGCATCGGGGGGTGGCGCGAAATAGCGCAGGCCGCGGACGGTGCCGGCGTGGCCGCCGAGTTCGTCGCGCACCGCATCCCAGAGCGAGGGGTCCATCGCCCAGCCATGCACGAACAGGAACTGCGGGGTCATCGCGCTTCTGCGGGAAGCCAGGGCGCTTCTGCGGGAAGCCAGGGCGCTCCTGCGGCAAGGCGGGGCGCTCCTGCGGCAAGGCAGTGGGGCAGCACGGCGATCAGGTGGTCGATCGCGGCCTCGTCATGCACCGCGCTGAGCGCGAAGCGGATGCGGCTGCCGCCCCGCGGCACCGTCGGCGGCCGGATCGCCACCCCGAGCACGCCGCACTCCTCCAGCGCCGCACTGGCAGCGAGCGCCCCTTCGGCACCGCCGAGGATTGCCGGGACGATCTGGCTCGACGATCCCGCCGTCCCGATGCCCAGGGCATGCAGCGCCGAGCGCAGCCGGTCCGCTTGCCTGGCCAGGTGCGCCCGCTCCGCGTCCATTCCCGGCACCAGATCCAGCGCGGCATCGATGGCGCCGAGCACGGAGGGCGGCAGCGCCGTGGTGTGGATGAAGCCCGAGCAGGTGTTGAGCAGGTAGTCGCAGAGCAGCCTGGAACCGGCCACGTAGGCGCCGAAGCCGCCGAACGCCTTGCTGAAGGTGCCCATCACGCAGTCGATGCCGTCGACGCCCGCGCTCAGGCCGCGTCCCTGCGGACCCAGCACGCCGGTGGCGTGCGCCTCGTCGAGATAGAGGAAGGCGTGATGACGGCGGGCGATCGCGGCCAGGCGGACGACATCGGCCCGGTCGCCGTCCATGCTGAACACGCTCTCGGTCAGGATGAAACGCGCGCCGGGCTCCCCGGCCCGTGCATCCAGCAGCGCATCCAGATGGTCGAGGTCGTTGTGGCGGAAGCGGATCTGCCGGGCGCCAGCGGCCAGGCAGCCATGATGCAGGCTCGCATGGTTGAGCCGGTCGCTGAACACCAGCGCCGTGCCGGGGACGGCCTTGAACAGGGCGGGCAGCACCGAGGCGTTCGTCTGCCAGCCGGACGCGAACAGCAGGGCCGCCTCGCACCCCTTGAACGAGGCGAGCCGCTGCTCGACGCGCCGGTGCAGATCGAGCGTGCCGGTCACCAGCCGCGATGCCCCGGCGCCGGTGCCGTGACGCGCCGCCCACTCGGCGCCGCGCGCGATCAGCGCCGGGTGCCGGCCGAGGCCGAGATAATCGTTGGCCGACACGTTCAGCAGGCGCCGCCCGTCGCGGACCACCCAGCCCGGCTCCTGCAGGCCGCTGACCCGCAGGTGCCGCCGCATGGTGCCGGCGGAGAGCGCGTCCAGCGCATCGGCGAAGACAGGGTCGAGCCGCGACATCAGGCCACCGGGTCGAACCGGGAACCCCGCGGCGCGCGACCCCCCCGCGGTGTGCAACTCCAAGAAGTCTGGGGCATGGTCAAGCCGAATGGACCTCGCTCCAGCGTGCGGCGGCGGCATCGTCGGCCTCGCGTGCCTCGACCCAGGCGTGCGAGCCGTCGGCGAACTCCTCACGCTTCCAGAACGGCGCCCGCGTCTTGAGCCAGTCGATCAGGAACGCCGTCGCATCCAGCGCGGAAGCGCGATGCGCGGCCGCGGCCAGCACCATGACGATCGGCTCGCCGACAGCGAGCCTGCCGATGCGATGGATCACCGTGCAGCCGAGCAGGTCGAAGCGCCGGATCGCCTCGTCCGCGATCCGCGCGATCCCGCGCTCGGTCATGCCGGGGTAATGTTCGAGCACCAGCGCCAAGAGCCGGTCGCCGCCGCGCACCACGCCGACGAAGCAGCCGATGCCGCCGACGCCGGACGCGGTCAGCGCGTGCATCTCGGCCGCCACGTCGAACGGCTCGGCGCGCACCGACACCAGCGCCGCCACGGGCGCGTCCGGCCGCATCAGCCGCCCGTCACCGGTGGGAAGAAGGCGATCTCGTCGCCTGCGCGCACCGGCGCGTCGTCGGTCGCGAAGTCCTGGTTGACGGCGGCGCGGACGCGGCCGCCCTCGGCGAAGACGGCCTCGAACACGGCGCCGCGGGCGCGCATCCAGCGCCGCACGCCGGCGACGTCGGCGACATCGTCGGGCAGCGCGACCTGCTCCTCGCCCTGGCCGAGACGGTCTTTCAGCCAGGCGAAGTAGAGTATATGTACAGGGATCATCGTTACTTGGGTGCGTCCTTCACGGTCTTCACGGTTCCGTCCGGACCGATGACGGTGCTGGTGCCGTCGCCGTTCGGGATGACGATCGTGTCGCCCTTGCCGGGTGCGGTCTTGACGCGGTAGCGCGAGGACGCATCCGGCACGTGGTCGCCCAGCGCGCTGGCGCCCGGCGTACCGCCCGATCCGCCGCCGCCGGAGAAGCTGTCCGCACCGGAGGTGGCGCCCTGCGAGATGGACTGGTTCTCGCCCATGCTCATGCTGCCGCCGTCATGCATGGAGGCACCCTCGCCCTGGCCGATATGGCCGGAAAGCGCTTCCCCCTGCTCGTGCGAGGCCTGGTTCAGGGTCGGCAGCGGCTGCGGCGGCCCGGGCCACATGTTGCCCGGCTCCGGCAGGATCGGCGGCTCCGCGGGCTTCAGCCCGCGCGCGCGGTCGTTGTTCTCGCTGACGCCGTAGGGCAGGTTGGGATTCATACCCGGAAGCGTAATTGTGTCGCTGAAGAACTTACCCAGACCTGAACAGCCGCCCAGAAGCAGTACCGTCGGAAACATCGTCGTACCGAGCAATGCAGTCAGCCGCATATCCAATCCCCTCGCGGCGTGACCACCGCTTCCGGCGCAGAATGTGCCTGTCCGCGGCCGAATGCTCAAGCGGAGTGATCGAACAGACCGAAACGGGTTGCGATCCAGTCACAGATCATCCGCGTGTCGTCGAGCGGCAGCCATATCCGGTCGCAATCCTCGATCCGCCGATCACCCGCGACCGCCTCGATGGCGGGGTCCTGCGGCCATAGCGGCTGCTTGCCGGGAAGGCTGGCGACAGACGCACGCTGCACCTCCAGGCGCGGATAGGGATAGCGCCCGAAGCCCTCCACCAGCACCAGGTCGACCGGCTCCAGCCTGGCCAGCAGCGACCCGAGCCCGGCTGCCGGCGCCTGACGCTGCTCATGCAGCAGCGCCCAGCGCGCATCCCCCGCCAGCAGCACCTCGTGCGCGCCCGCCTCGCGATGCAGCCAGCTATCCTTGCCCGGCCGATCCAGGTCCACGCCGTGATGGGTATGCTTGATCGTGGAGATGCGCAGGCCCCGCTCGCCCAGCCGGCGGATCAGTGCCGTGATCAGCGTGGTCTTGCCGCTTCCCGATCGTCCGACGATGCCCAGTACGGGCAGGTCGGCCGTCATGCTCAGGGTGCAGCCTTGGGTGCGGCCGGCTTCTGGACGCTGCCGGCGCGAGCCCCTGCGCCGACATGGCGGAAGCCGGTGGCGAGGTAGTCCCAGCCGGTCACCAGCGTGAGCAGGGCCGCCACCCATAGCATCGCCGCGCCGATCAGCCCGATCGGCAGGAAACCCAGATACAGCAGCCGCGCGGTGCTGTCGCCGGCCAGCAGCACGCCGATCGCGCCCATCTGGAAGCCGGTCTTCCACTTGGCCAGCCGCGTCACCGGCAGGCTCACCCGTAGGCCCGCCAGATGCTCGCGCAGGCCGCTGACCAGGATCTCGCGCAGCAGGATGACGATGGCCGGATACAGACCCCAGAAGGGCAGCCGCTGCAGGCCCGCCAGCACCATCAGCGACGCGCCCACCAGCAGCTTGTCGGCGATCGGATCGAGCATGCGGCCGATGTCGGAGAATTGCTGCCGCGAGCGCGCGATGTGCCCGTCCAGGTAGTCGGTCACGCCGGCGACGATGAACACCAGGCAGGCGGCGAAATCCGTCCACGGCCCGTGCGCCACCACCAGCGCGAGCAGCACCGGGATGGCGGCGATGCGGGACAGGGTGAGGACGTTGGGCAGATCGGTGAGCATCGGCGTTCACTCTAGTGCATCACGCCCCGGGCCTGAACAGTTCGTTGATCGCGTCCGGCGGTGGCGCCTGGCGTCAGGCGCGATGGAAATGGCCGTAGACCGCCCGCGCCATCTCCCGGATGATCCCGGGGGCGGCTTCCAGATCGGCGAGGCCGGCCTGCTTGACCCCGCGCGCGGAGCCGAAATGGTTCAGCAGGGCACGCTTGCGCGCGCTGCCGATGCCGGGGATGTCGTCCAGCTCCGAGCGCGAGATCGCCTTCGAGCGGCTGGCCCGATGCGTCGTGATGGCGAAACGATGCGCCTCGTCGCGCAGGCGCTGCAGGTAGTACAGCACGGGGTCGCGAGGCGGCAGCTGGAACGGCGGCGCCGTCCCGGTGTGGAACCACTCGCGGCCGGCGTCGCGGTCCGGTCCCTTGGCCATCGCGACCAGCTTCACGTCGCTCACGCCGAGATCGTCCAGCACCGACCGCACCGCGGAGAACTGGCCGGCGCCGCCGTCGATCAGCAGCAGGTCGGGCCAGTCGGCGCGAGGCGCACCCTCCGCCGCCTCCTTCAAGGCGCGCCCGAAGCGTCGCTCCAGCACCTCGCGCATCATCGCGAAGTCGTCGCCCGGCGCGATCGGACCGCGTATCGAGTATTTCCGGTAGGCGTTCCTGGTGAAGCCCTCCGGACCCGCGACCACCATCACCCCGTAGGCGTTGGTGCCCATGATGTGGCTGTTGTCGTAGGTCTCGATCCGCTCGGGCGGCGCGTCCAGCCCGAACAGCTCCGCCACCCCATCGAGCAGCTTCGCCTGGCCGGCGCCCTCGGCCAGGCGCCGCTCGAGCGCTTCCCGCGCGTTGGTGACCGCGTGCGCGAGCACGTCGCGCTTCTCGCCGCGCTGCGGCACCGCGAGCTCGACCCGTCGGCCCGCCTTCAGGGCGAGCGCCTCGGCGATCAATTCGGTCTCGGCGACCTCGTGGCTCAGCAGCAGCAGCGGCGGCGGCGGCTTGTCGTCGTAGAACTGGACGATGAAGGCGCCCAGCACGTCGCCGGCTTCCTCGTCGCGGGCGTTTGCCGGGAAGAAGGCGCGGTTGCCGTTGTTGCGGCCGCCGCGGATGAAGAACACCTGCACGCAGCACTGGCCGGCCGCCTGCCACAGCGCGATCACGTCGGCATCCTCGATCGAGGCCGGGTTGATCACGCCGCTGCCCTGCACGTGGGTCAGGCCGCGGATGCGGTCGCGCAGGGCGGCGGCGCGCTCGAATTCCAGTCCGGACGCGGCCTGCTCCATCTCGACCGCCAGCTCGCGCTGCACGTTGTTGGCCTTGCCGGAGAGGAAGGCGCGCGCCTGCCCGACCAGGCGTCCGTAGCCGTCCTCGTCGATGCGGCCGACGCAGGGCGCCGAGCAGCGCTTGATCTGGTGCAGCAGGCAGGGCCGCGTCCGCGACGAGAACACCGTATCGGCGCAGGAGCGCAGCAGGAACACCCGCTGCATCGCCGTGACGGTCTGGTTGACCGCCCAGGCGGAGGCGAACGGACCCCAGTAGCTGGCGCCCTTGGTCGGCTTGCCGCGATGCTTGGCGATCTGCGGGAAGGCGTGGTGCTCGGACAGCATCAGCCAGGGATAGGTCTTGTCGTCGCGCAGCAGGATGTTGAAGCGCGGCTTGAGGCGCTTGATCAGGTTGGCCTCGAGAAGCAATGCCTCGGCCTCGGTGTGGGTGGTGACGATCTCCATCGAGACCGTCTCCGACACCATGCGCCGCAGCCGCTCCGGCAGCCTGCCGATCTGGGTATAGGAGGTGACCCGCTTCCTCAGGGCACGCGCCTTGCCGACATAGAGCGCGTCGCCCTTGGCATCGAGCATGCGATAGACGCCGGGCAGCAGCGGCATGGTCAGCAGGGCGCGCTCGATCACCTGGACACCCTTCGCGGGAGCGTCGGAGGCGGGGGTCGGGACGGCATCGCCGGCGGGCGGCATGTCGGGAGCGTGGTCGTCGGCCATGCCTGCACATCTAGTGCAGCGGCCGCCCGCGGTGGAGCCCCTGTTTCTCGCTGCCTGGCGGTTTGCCGCGCCTGGGGGTTTGCGGCGCGCGGTCGGGGCCGGACCGCAGCCGCTAGTTGATCCACCGTTTCTGTGGAGAAGCCTGTGGATCGACTGCAGACAGACTCGAAGCAGCCGCGTTTTCCCTGCCTCGCGCCGTCATTGCCTACGGAATAGGCATCCGGCGGCCCGATTGCCGGCTGCCGGCGGCGGCGCGCGCCAGCTCGCGACACCCGCCATGCTATCCACCGTCGATGTGGATAAGTCTGTGGGAGATCCGCATACAGATCCGGGCCGGCAGCGCAGAGGCGCATTCGAACAACTTTGCCCGGTTTCGAGGCAGCTATATCAACTCGTTGATTTTGCTGAATATGTCGTTAATTGGATGTCACGACAACGACATAAAACCGCATTCCCTTGGAAACAAACGGAGTCAATGCCGCTGGTGGACGAAATCGCCGACACACGTTTTATTGCCTGACGCCAACGACCCCGTTTCGTTCGCTGGAATTCTGCGGGGTCATGTTGCCGCCGTCGCCTCGGCCCGGCGCAGCAGGCGCAGGAAGTTCCCGCCCCAGAACGCCGCGATCTCGCTGTGGCCGTAGCCGCGTCGCACCAGCTCCGCGGTGATCGCCGGGCTCTCGGCGGCGTTGCTCCAGCCGCTGATCGCCCCGCCGCCGTCGAAGTCGGAGCTGATGCCGACATGCGCCACCCCGATCCGACGCACCACGTAGTCCAGGTGATCGACGAGGTCGCCGACATTGACCTGCGACGGGCCTGCCTTGGGCTTCAGGAACGAGGGCATCGCGGTGATCTGGATCAGCCCCTCGGTGTCGCGAAGCGCATCGAGCTGGGTGTCGTCGAGGTTGCGCGGATGGTCGCAGAGCGCCCGCACGCAGGAGTGCGTCGCCACCACCGGGGTGCTCGACCGCATCGCGGCCTGCAGCATGGACTGTCGCGACAGGTGCGACACGTCGACCAGCAGCCCGAGGCGGTTCATCTCGGACACCGCCTCGTGGCCGAGCGGGCTCAGCCCGCCATGCAGGGTCTCGGCGTCGCCGAGGTCGCGGCGCGGTATCGCCGCGTCGGCCAGCGCGTTGTGGCCGTTATGGGTCAGCGTCAGGTAGCGCGCGCCCTTGGCCCGGAGTGCCGCCAGCATGCCGAGATCCTCGCCGATGGCATGGCCGTTCTCCACCACCGGCACGATCGCGATGGCGCCGTCGGCATGGGCCTGCTCGATCTCGTCCGCGGTGCCGCAGAGGCGCGTCGCGATGTCGTCGCGTCCGATCCCCATCGCCGCGATGGCGTCCAGCATCGCCAGGGCACGCTGGCCGGCGGCGGCATAGCCCTCGGCATCGCGCCGGCCCTGCGGCACGTAGGCGGCGAAGCAGCCGGCACCGAGCCCGCCGCGCCGCATCTTGGGCAGGTCGACCCGGCGCTTCAGGGTGTCCGTGAACGGGTCGTCATCCGCGCCGGCTGGCCACGGGATGTCGATATGGCTGTCCAGGGTGAGTATCGCGCGGTGCAATTCAGAGGGATCGATCATGAGGGGAGCAAGGCAACGACATCCCGTCCGGTTCCGCAAGCGCGCTCGCACGCCCGCTTCTTTCCCCCTTGTCAGGGCAAGCGGATTGCGCGACCCGCTCGATGCATGCGCATCGTGACCTGGAACATCAACTCGCTCCGTTTCCGGCTGCCGTTGCTGGAGCGGATGGCGGCGGCACTCGCGCCGGACGTCATCTGCCTGCAGGAGACCAAGGTGCCGGACGAACTCTTCCCGCGGGCCGCCGGGCCGTCGCTCGGCTACGCGCACGTCGTCCATCGCGGCATGAAGTCCTACAACGGGGTGGCGGTGTTCTCGCGGCTGGCACTCCGCGTCGACGCGGACGCACCGGACTGGTGCCTCAGGAACGACCGCCGGCATCTCGCGGTCACGCTGCAGCCGGCCTCCGGGCCGGTCACGCTGCACGACTTCTACGTGCCGGCCGGCGGCGACGTCCCGGATCCGGAGCTGAACCCCAAGTTCGCCCACAAGCTCGCCTTCCTGGACGAGGTGACCGGGCACTTCGCGCGATACCCGCCGCGACGCAGCATCCTGGTCGGCGACCTCAACGTGGCGCCGCTGGAGCAGGATGTCTGGAGCCACCGGCAGCTCCTGGACGTGGTGTGCCACACGCCGCCGGAGGTGGACCGGCTCGGCGCCTGGATGCGGACCGGCTTCACCGACGCGATGCGGCACTTCGTGCCGGAAGACGAGAAGCTCTACACCTGGTGGTCGTACAGGAACCGCGACTGGCGGCTGTCGAACCGCGGGCGCCGGCTCGACCATGTCTGGGTGACGCCGGACCTGGTGCCGGCGCTGCGCGGGCTCACCGTGTTCGAGGAGGCGCGCGACTGGCTGACGCCATCCGACCACGTGCCGGTGATGATCGAGATCGACCTGTAGGAGACCGCCGATGCGGCTGAGCGGCCTGTTCGTCTATCCGGTCAAGGGACTGCGCGGCACCGCCCTGACCACCGCGCGGGTGGAGCCGTGCGGCCTGCAGGGCGATCGCCGCTGGATGGTGGTCGATGCGCGGGGGCGCTTCCTGACCCAGCGGCAGTTGCCCGCGATGGCCCGCCTCGACGCCGCGCTGTCGGACGGGGCGCTGACCCTCGGCATGGGCGAGGACCGCATCGAGGTGGCGGCGCACGATGCCTCGCGGCGCATGGCGGTCACGGTGTGGCGCAGCCGCGTCGACGCAGCGCTGGCCGACCCGGCCGCCGACCGCTGGCTCAGCTCGCGTCTCGACCGGCCCTGCCGGCTGGTGTTCCTCGACGATCCGCGCGCCCGCCCGATCGAGCCGGCGCACGGACACACGGGCGAGCACGTCTCGTTCGCGGACGGCTTCCCGGTCCTGCTGACCAGCGACAGCTCGCTCGCGGCCCTGAACGGCGCGCTGGAGCACCGCATCGGCATGGACCGCTTCAGGTCCAACCTCGTGATCGACGGCGCGCCGGCGCCGCCCGCCTGGGCGGAGCATGACTGGAGCCTGCTGCGCATCGGCGGCACGCTGTTCCGCGGCGCCAAGCCGTGCGTGCGCTGCATGGTCCCCGGGATCGACCAGCACAGCGGCGAGATCCCCGACCCGGGCGAGTCGTTGCGCACCTGGGTCGGCTCGACCGCCGGCCGGCCGGCATCGTCTTCGGGCACAACCTGGTCCCGCTGGGCGATGGCTGCCTGAACCTCGGCGATCCGGTCGAGGTGCTGGAACGGTCACCTGCCTGACAGGGCGCCTGCCTACGGGGCGCCGGCTTGACAGGAGGTGCGGACGTTCATCAGGTGACGGGCGCATCGTCGGATCATGACGCCGGTGCAGCCACCAACACGCGCAGGAGACGACATGACCGCCCACGCTAAGACCGCCTTCGTGGTCATCGCCGAGTTCACGCTCAAGCCGGGATGCCTCGATGCCTTCCTGGCCATCGCCAGCGACGACGCGCGCGATTCCGTGGCCTACGAGCCCGGCTGCCAGCAGTTCGACGCCGTGCAGCCGGAGAACGAACCCGACCGCATCGTGCTCTACGAGGTGTATGACGACCGCGCCGCGTTCGAGGCGCACCTGCAGGCGGCGCATTATTTCCCGTTCCGCGACGGCGTCCCGGCATTGACGGTCGGCGACCCCAAGGTCCGTTTCTGCACCCGGATGGCGTGACCGCCGGACCCGGATGGCGTGACCGCAGGCCTGGGGCTTCATGCCCGAAGCCGATGACCGGCACCCCGACCTCCCGGCGCGGGCTGCTCCGTGCCGCCGCCCTGGGCGGCCTCGGCGGGGGCCTGGGTAGCCTCGGCGGGGGCCTGGGCGGCTTCGGTCCAGCGCAGGGCGCGGGACCGGCCGCGAGCGCCACCGCCGGCAACGGCGACACCCCCGGCAACCGCTTCTTCAACGCGCACCACGCGCCGATCGGCGCCTACGCGACCTTCACGCTCGGCTACCCGGGTGCCAGCGGCGGCTTCGGCATCGGGCAGTCGATGCCGGGCACGCAGGATGTGCTGATCGGCGTGGAGCATGACGGTGTCGCCACCGCCCTGCCCTTCTTCGACGCCGCCAGGGAGACCGGTGTCGCCGCCTATGCGCAGGATGCGGTCGGGCGCGACTTCCGCCTGGCGAGCGACGCCTTCTCGGCCGGGACGCTGCGCTTCACGCTCTATTCGCCGGCGCGTCCGGTGCCGAACCCCGACGGCGCCGCCGCCGACCCGCGCCGGGTCGGGCCGCTCACGCGGATCGCCGTACGCCCGTCACAGCCGATCGAGGACGTGCTGCTTCCGGCGGTGTTCGCTGAGCTCACGTTGGACAACACCGGCGGCCGGAGCCGTGCGGTGGCGTTCCTCGCGGTGGGCGGCGGCGACGCGGCATTGCTCCCGATGCGCCCCCCCGGGCACGCCCCCGGCGTGGTGTTCGGCGCCGGGCCGCAATATGCCGCGATCGTCGCCGAAGCCGCGGACGCGGTCGCCTTCACCTGCCGCAGCGTGACCGCCCTGATGTCCGGCGCCGGCGGCAGGTCCGGCGGCGATGCGCTGCTGTCCGGCAGCACCGGCGTCGGCGGTGTCGGCGGCCTCGCGGTGGCGGTGCCGGCCGGGACCAGGCGCACGATCCGCTTCGCGCTCTGCTTCCACCGGGCCGGCGATGCCACCACGAACCGGCCGACGGCCTACTGGTACGCCAGGCATTACCGCGACATCGCCGCCGTCGCCGATGCCGCCATGGACGGCCTGCCGCGCCGGATCGCCGCCTGCCTCGACGACAACGCCCTGGTCGACCGCTCCGGACTGACCCCGGACCAGCGCTTCATGCTGGCCCACGCCACCCGCTCCTACTACGGCAACACCGCCCTGCTCGTGGAGCCGTCCGGCGCGCCCTGGTGGATGGTGATCGAGGGCCAGTACCAGAACATGAACACGTTCGATCTCACCGTCGACCAGCTCTTCTTCGAGCTCGCCATGAACCCCTGGACGGTGCGCAACGAGCTGGACCGCTTCGCGCGGCACTACGCCTACAGCAGCCGGATCGAGGTGGGCTCGGGCACCGCGCCGGGCGGGATCAGCTTCGCGCACGATATGGGACAGTGGCCCGCCTTCTCGCCGGACGGCAGCTCCAGCTACGAGAAGCCGGATGTCGGCGCCACCTACGCCTTCATGACGCAGGAGCAGCTCACGAACTGGACGCTGATCGCCGGCGTCTATGTCGAGCAGACCGCCGACGCCGCCTGGCTCGGACGCAACCTCGACCTGTTCGAGCAGATCCTCTCCAGCCTGGTCGCACGCGACGACCCCGATCCGGCCCGGCGCGACGGCATCGACAGCTTCAACAGCAGCAAGGTCGGCAGCGGCGCGGAGATCACCACCTACGACTCCATCGGTCCCGGTCTGACCGAGGCGGTCGGCAACACCTACATCGCCGGCAAGACCTGGGCGTCCTACGTGATCCTGGAGCGGCTGCTCACGCTGGGCCGGCGGCCCGCATCCGCATCGACCGCGCGCCAGCAGGCCGACCGGACGGCGGCGACGATGCTGCGGCACATCACCCCGCAGGGCTCCTTCGCCTCCAACGTGCGCGACGGCGACGGCATCTCGATCATCCCGGTGATCGAGGGGCTGGTGTATCCGTTCTTCGCCGGTCGCGCCGAGCTGCTGCGGACCGATGGCCGCTACGGCGCCTTCATCGCGGCGATGCGGCGTCATCTCGGCGCGGTGCTGGACTCCGGCGCCTGCGTCACCGCCGATGGCGGCTGGAAGCTCGACAGCCGCAGCGACAACACCTGGCTGTCCAAGACCTACCTGAACGAGTTCATCGGCCGGCACATCCTCGGCCTCGACCTGGCGCGGAGCACGGCCAGGGCCGATGCCGCCGCGGTGAGGTGGCTCACCGGCCCCGCCAGCGCGCGCCTGGCCTGGAGCGACCAGTTCGTCGACGGCGCCGCCATCGGCAGCGAATACTACCCACGCGGCGTGACCGCGATCCTGTGGTTGCAGGAACCGTCCCGCGTCGGCTGAGGGCGCCTCAGGGGCCGGCCTGGGGCCGGACCTCCACGTCCCCCGCGTCAGGCCGCCGGCTGCCTAGAGCATGATCACTTCGATCATGCTCTGCTTGACTAAGGCATCAAGCAAGAACAACCGCTACGTCTTCTGATTTGGGCCGGATGGTGTAGTTCCACTCGGGGTGCCACCCGTCGGTCGTGATGTTGAGCGTGGCCATCTCTGCGTCGGTCACTTTGATCG
>JAABUX010003554.1_pt1 | contig 20547 bp, 10 predicted proteins | sample 5561851 | NCBI WGS metagenome assembly JAABUX01 (sample SAMN10711883, study PRJNA513361) | rock metagenome | isolation source: Antarctica rocks | place: Antarctica: Victoria Land, Richard Nunatak red sandstone | collected 2016-01-03 | reverse complement strand
CGCGCGCCGTCGGGTTGGAGCGTGTTGGACACGTTCCAAGTCTGCCCCAGCGCGTTCGTCGTCTGCCGGACGTAGCCCAGCGCGTCATAACGCACGGAGCCCTGTCCCAGGCCGTTGAGCGTACTGTCGAGTAGGCGTCCCTGCGCGTCGTAGGTCGCGGCGCGCGCGCCCAGGACAGGGTTGCTGTAGCTGTCGCGGCGCCCATACGCGTCGTAGCCGTACGTCGTGGCGATCCCCGCCGCGTTCGTATAGCTCGTCACGCGCCCCGTCGTCGAATCGAAAGAGTAATCCCTGATGTGCCCCAGCGGGTCCGTCACTTGCGTGACGTTCCCCTGAGCGTCGAGCTTGCTCACCGTGATGTTGCCGCGCGCGTCGGTCGTGACCTGCTGTCGCGCGGCGGGGTCGGTGGTGACGGCGACCGTCGTGCCGTCGGCGTTGGTGATGCCGGTCAGGCGGCCCCGGTCGTCGTAGTGGGCAATCGCGGGGGTGCGTCCCGTCGGGTCCTTCTGGCTGAGCAGGTTGTGCCGCCCGTCGTAGGTATAGGTGGTAGCGCCGCCGTCGCGATCGGTCATGGTGTGGAGATCCCCGGCCGTGTCGTAGCTGTAGGCGATGCTTTTTCCCATGGGATCGGTCACCGCCGCGATGCGGCCCTGGCTGTCGCGGGAGATGGCGATCGACACCCCCCTGTTACTACGCACGCCGTCGGCGCCGTAGTAGAGGACGGCGCTGTTCGGCTCGTCGACCTCGGTGAGCCTGGACGTGGCGCTGTCGCCGGTGTTGTCGATCACGAAGCGTGTCCCGTCGGCGGTCGTCACGTAGAGCGTGGACGGCGCGTAATCGCTGTGGTCACCGCTACCGATGACGTCGTCGTTGACCCAGCAGCCGCGCTCGTCCTGGCTCAGGAGTGTCCCGTCGTCGGGGACGCTTAGAGTGGCGCCACTCACCGGATCGTGGTCCCAATGCGGCGTGTAGACGTTGTACCCGTCCACGGAGTAGTCCGAGTACGTCGGATCAAAGATAAAGCGCAGCGGCTCCCGGCTTGTCGGGAGCGTGACCACGATGTCAATGTAGCAGCGGTTTTGCTGCAAGTCGACCGTCTTCATGCCCTCGGTCCAGTCGTACCCGAAGTCACCACCGGCGCGCCGAAAGTTGTCGTAACTGCGCACGATGCCGACCGGGATGCCCAGCACAGGGACCGCCAGGTCGACCACGGAGAAGCGCATGTTGCCGACCTTGAACTGGCCGACGACGTCGACGATCGGTCCGTCGACCGCCCGCTCCTGCCCGTCATTGGTCGTGACGGTCAGGCGCAATTGATAGAGCCCGTCCGGGATTACGGTCGTATCGAACGCACCGAGCCGGCCGTCGCTCACGCTCGTCGTGCCGGTGTAGGCCGGGGTGTAGCCGGGGCTCTCCGGGCCGTTGACGGGGGCGTAGGAGATGACGTAGCGTAGTAGCCCGCTGCCGCCGTCGACGCGGGCCGTGCCGGTGATCGACGCCAGGCCGCTGACCTGCGGCTGCACGTCGGGTCCGCCGCTCTGGGGCTGGTCGCTCGGACCCGTGATCGCGGCCACGATAGACTCGGCCGGGTTAAGCGTCGGCGTCGGCGTCCCCACCGTCGTCGGCGTGGCCGTGGCCGTGGCCGTGGCAGCGGGGGTCGAGGTGTTGACGACCGCGGGCGTAAGCGTGGCGGTGGCTCCTGCTCGCGCGGGTGTCACCGTCGGGGTCGCGGTGGATGTCGGGGTGGCCGTAGTCGTCGCGGTGGATGTCGGGGTGGTGGTGGCGGCCCCTATCGGCGTCGGTGTCTGGCCGGCGAGGGCGGTCGCGGTCCCCATGGAGGAGCAGTAGGAGGGGGGCGCCTGGGGCGGACACGCGCCCGCGGTCGCGGTTGGGCTGGCCGTGTCGGTCGGGCTCGGGGCGCCCCCGACGCCGGTCGGCCCCGGGGTCGGGGTGGTCGGGCAGTCGTATCCCTCATAGTAACTGTAGCAGCCGCCGCCGGGCGTGCCGGTCGGCGTCCCCGGCGCGCTGGTGGGCGAGGGGGTGACGGTCGGGAGCGTGGCGAGCGTCGGACCTGCGGCGAGCGTCTCGGCGAGGCCGGCGGCGTCCCTTTCGACGACCTTGAGCGGGCTCGCGGCGTCCGGGATTTGAAAGCTGTTGTGCGTCGCGCAGCAGTTGTCGTCGACGCCCTCCCATAGGCCGAGCGCCAGGCCGAGGCCGTTGAGCCTGAACGGGGGCGTCACCGGGGGCGCCGTGACCGGGATGGGCAGGAAGTTGTAGAAGACGCCGCGGTTCTCGGCGCCGGCGAAGGCGAGGATGCCGCCCCCGGCGTTGAAGAAGCGGGCGATGTCGTGCGTCCGCGCGTTGATCGCGTCGCTGTCCGGCGTCGACCCGCCAGAGCCGTAGGGGCCGGGGGAGCCGGTCGCGTAGGGGCCGGGGGTCCCGGTCCCATACGGATAAGGGGGGCCGTGGGAGTAGCCGTTGTCGTTGTTGTCGCAGCCGCCGCACGTCCAGTCCGAGGCGACGATGATGGCGCTGTAGAGGGGCGACCCGTCGGCTGCGACGAGCGGCAGGTTGGCGAAGCCGCCGCGGGGATCGACTACGCGCACCGCGGGCACGGACCCATCGGGGTACGCGTTGGTGAGCGCGCTCGCGACCTCGGCCCTGTGGTCCAACGCGAGCACGGGCAGGGTCGACCCGTTGCGCACGAAGTCGACCGCAGTCTTGAAGTAGTGGCACTGGTCGTTACCGGCGGAACAGTGGTAGTCGGCGTCGTGCCCGGTGACCCAGAGGGCGGCGCTGCCCAGGATGAAGCCTCCCGACGTCGGCGTATTCGTCGCCGGGACGTCCGGGGCAGTTGCCGTCGGCGTGCTCGTTGGCGCGGGCGTGGCCGTCGGCGTGGGGGTAGACGTGGCCGTGGGGGTAGACGTGGCCGTGGGGGTAGACGTGGCCGTGGGGGTAGACGTGGCCGTGGGGGTAGGCGTCGGCGTGGGGGTAGACGTGGCCGTGGGGGTAGGCGTCTGCGTGGAGGTCGCCGTGGCCGTGGCCGACGATGTGTTGGTCGGGGTCGAAGTGTTGGTCGGGGTCGAAGTGTTGGTCGGCGCTGAAGTCGCGGTCGCCGACGGAGTGCGCGTGGCCGCCTCCGCCGTGTCCGGCGCCACCCCTAGTGGGGCCACCGTCACGGTGGGGGCGGAAGTGTTCATCGCTGTCGCGGTCGGGATCGGGGTCGCGGTCGGGGCGCGCGTCGCCGTATCCGCCGCCGTAGCCGTGTTCGCGGGAGCGACTGGCGGGGCGCTGGTCGCCGTGGAGCCCGGCGCGTCCGCCGGCGCGGCGGTCGCGGAGGGCGCCGTCGCAGTTGTCGCCGTGGCGATGTTGGTGGGCAGGGCCGGGGGCGTGTTCGTCGGTGGCGCGGACGCGGGCGGGACGCCGAAGGGCGTCGCGAGGGCCGCGACCGGCGCCGTCCTCGTGGGGGCGGGCGTGGCGCTCGGCGATGGCGTCGTCGTGGGCGCGATGCGCGCCGTGGCGACCGGCGCGATCGAGGCCGTCGTGTCGGTCGGGGCGGACACGGGCGTCCTGATCCCTGCCGGTCGCGTCAGCGCCGCGCGGCGCTCGGTGCGCGTCACCGCCCGCAGCGCCTCGAGCGGGAACGGGATCGCCGCCTCGCTCACGAACTCGGCGGCGACGCCCGCGTAGCCCTGCGCGTAGGCCACGAAGCCGTCCCGGTCGGCGGTCAGCGTCACGCCCAGCACGCCGCGCGGCAGGCGCAGCCGCGCGACGTCGTACACGACCGTCGCCCCGGGCGGCGCGACGATCCGCCCTGTCGCCCGGCGGCCGCGTGTGTCGAAGCCGCGGATCGTCACCGTGACCGCGCGCGCGCCGGGGTTGTAGAGATCGATCAGCGCCGCGACGGCGTGGCGGCCGGTGTTGAGGTACGGCAGGTGCGCGTACACTGTCGCGTGGGCGACGGCCGTGACGATGTCGCCGGCGTGCTGGAGGATGTTCGGGGAGCCGCCGTTGTATTGCGGCGCCTCCAGGGCGACCGGAACAGTGGAGCGCGCCGTCACTTGCACCGGACCCGCCGCGCGCGGCAGCGCGGAGAGGCGTAGCGTGACCCGATGGTTGGCCTGCACGCGCACGAGCCGCGCGTTGCGCACGCGGCCGCGCGCGTCGCGCATCTCGACGGTCACGGTCGCGTCGTGGCGTGGCGCGACGACGACCACGAACGGCTGGTCTCGGCCGCCCGCGCTCAGGCCCGTCAGGTACCAGCGCGTGCTCGGCAGCATCAGGCCCGGCTTGACGTCGGCGCCGAACTGCAGCGCCCTGTCCCCCGCGCCCCAATAGAGCGTGCGCCCGGCGACGATCGGCTCGTCGCTCTCGACCATCAGCCCGACCGACTTGTCGCGCGGCCGGCCCTGCTGGTAGATCGCCCGCACGTCGAGCGTCCCCTGGCCGCGCGGTGGTACCACGAGCGCGGCCGGCCGCGCGGCCGGCCCGGCGCCCCCCTGCGCCGCGAAGCGCACGGCCACGCGCGCGGCCCGCGTGCCCGGATTGAACACGGTGAGGTACTCCTGGTACGTCAGCCCAGTGTAGCCCTCGGGGAATGTCCAGTGGCGCGACGGCATCATGTCCCCCGGCGTAACGTCGGCGTTGAGCGCGCGCCCGTCGGGCAGGGTACGCTGCACGATGCGTTGCGCGCTGACCACGAGCGGCGCGTTGACGACGATCGCGGCCTCCAGCCCCCCCCGCACGCCGCCGCCGATCGTTTCCACGCGCACCGTCCCGGGCGGGATGATGTCGTGCGTGAGGCGCGGGCGCGTCTGCCCGCGGGGGTAGATGGCCAGCGAGACGGGGACGGCCACGGCGTTGGGGTTGAGGATGGCCAGCGTCTGGCGGACCGTGGGGCGCGGCCCCGGGCCAGCGATGGTCAGGCGCTGCGCGGCGAAGAACCAGCGCGTTCCAGGCAGCGGGCTCCCGTGGGACGACGGCGTGGCCCCGCGTGTCGGGGCGGCGGGGCGCGCCCCCAGCTTATGGGAGGCCGGGCCCGGGACCCCGGCGCGCGGGGTCGCGGCCCCCCGCGGGCGCGGCGGCCCTGCTGGCGGCGTGGCGGACGCGTGCGGCGTGGCGTGCGGCGTGGCGTGCGGCGTGGCGTGCGGCGCCGCTTGCCTCGGTGTAGGCGCGGGCGCGGGTAGCGTCGCGCCGAACGCTCCCAGGGGCGCGCTCAGTGTGCTTATCGTGACGAGCAACGCTCGCAAGAGATAGCCGCTTCCCGTCCGCCGGTCCCATCCGCGCATCATGTACCCCGGTCCTTTCCGCATCGCCCTCTATAGCCCTCTCGTCACAACCCGTTCGTCCTATGGGTGTCTATCCTCAAGTCTGAGGCTCGCGGGCCGCGATGGACACGAGGAACTCACAGAACCGGCAGGAGGAAGTGGGCACGGAACTGCGCAGGCGCGTGTTATCATGCCTCTGAGGCGGGCGTGCGGCCCTCTGGCACGACCCGGAGGGAGGAGGGCGCGAGGGACATGGTCGCGGCTCAACTGCCGGCGTTCGCGGAGCTGCTCAAGGGGCATAGGGTCGCGGCTGGACTGACGCAGGAGGGGCTGGCCGAGCGCGCGGGGCTCTCCGCGCGCGCCGTCAGCGACCTGGAGCGCGGCGTCTACCGCGCGCCCCAGCGCGACACGGTGCGCCTCCTCGCCAGGGCGCTCAACCTCGGGGACGAGGCGCACCGTGCGCTCGAAGGGGCGATCCTGCGCGGTCGCGGCCCGGCGCCCCGGCGGGCGTCGGCGCCGCTCGCCCTGCCGACCCTCCTCAAGCCCCCCTCGGCGCCCCTGCACAACCTGCCCCTCCCCCCGACACCGCTCGTCGGGCGTGTCGGCGAGGTCGCGGCCGCGTCCCTGTTGTTGGAGCGCGAGGGGGTCCGCTTGCTCACGCTGACGGGCCCCGGTGGGGTCGGCAAGACGCGCCTGGGCCTGCAACTGGCGTGGGAGGCGTACGCGCGCTACGCCGACGGCGCCTACATGGTTCAGTTGGCGGCGGCGCGCGAGCCGGAGCAGGTCGTCCGGGCGATCGCGGAGACGCTCGGGCTGCGCGAAGGGGGTGGGCGCTCGCCCCGCGAGGACGTGTTCGCGCACCTACGCGACAAGAGCACGCTGCTCCTGCTCGACAACTTCGAGCAAGTCATATCCGCGGCGCCGCTTGTGGCGGAGCTGCTGGCGACCTGCCCTCGCCTGGAGATCGTGGCGACGAGCCGCGCGGCGCTGCGCGTGCGAGGGGAGCGCGAGCAACCCGTGCCGCCGCTGGCGTTACCGGCAGAGCCTGGCGCAATCGCGCCGGACGCCCTGCTGCAGTACCCCGCGGTCGATCTCTTCGTGCAGCGCGCCCAAGCCGTCAAGCCTACCTTCGCCCTGACCGAGGCCAACGCGGGCGCGATCGCCGCGATCTGCGCCCGCCTCGACGGGCTGCCGCTGGCGATCGAGCTGGCCGCGGCGTGCGTCAAGCTGCTGTCCCCCAAGGTGTTGCTGGCGCGGCTGCGCGGCGAGGGTCGTGAGCGCGTGGGGACCGGCGCGGCCTTGCAGGTGCTGACCGGCGGGGCGCGGGACCTGCCGGAACGCCAGCGCACCATGCGGGACACCATCGCCTGGAGCTACGACCTGCTTGGCGCGGGCGACCAAGCGCTCTTCCGGCGGATCGCCGTCTTCGCGGGCGGCTGTACCCTGGAGGCGGCCGAGCGTGTCTGCGCCGCGACGGGCGACGACAGCGACGACGCGAGGGCCACGGAGTCCATGCCGGGGACGGGCGACGTGCTGCAGGGGCTGGCCTCTCTGGTGGACAAGAGCCTCCTGCGCCCCCACGAGGGGCCGGGCGACCCGTCGCCCGCTGGGGCCGGGGACGACACGCCCGATGGCGAGCCGCGCGTCGCGATGCTGGAGACGATACGGGAGTACGCGCTGGAGCGGCTGGCGGCGAGCGGGGAGCGCGACGCGCTGGAGCGGCGCCACGCGCTGTACTACCTGGAGCTGGCGCGGGCGGCCGAGTCGGGCCTGCGCGGACCCGCACAGGCCCGGTGGCTGGGACGGCTGGCGGCCGAGGTCGACAATTTGCGCGCGGCGCTGGACTGGGCGCGCGCGAGTGGGGAGGTCGCGACGGGTCTGCGCCTGGCCGGCGCTCTGTGGCGCTTCTGGCAGGTGCGCGGCTACTTGAGCGAGGGGCGTGGCCGGCTGGAAGATCTGCTGGCGCTGGGCGAGCGGGACGGCGTCGCCCTGCCCGTCCCGGCGGAGGTGCGCGCCGGGGCGCTCAACGGGGCCGGCGCGCTGGCCTGGAGTCAGGGCGATTACGGGCGGGCCGCCGCGCTCTGCGAGGAGGCCCTGGCGCTCTACCGCGACCTCGGCGACAAGGGCGGCCTGGCCCTGGCGCTGGACACCCTCGGGTTCGTCGCGCGCGACCAGGGCAACTACGGCCGCGCCATGGCGCTCCTCGGGGAGAGCCTCGCGCTCTACCGCGCATTGGGCGACACGTGGAGCGTCGCCTTCGCGCTCAACGATCTGGGCCTGCTCGCGGTCGACCAGGGGCAGTACGCCGATGCCGACGCGCTCTACGCCGAGAGCCTGCCGCTGCGGCGCGCCCTGGGGGACGAGCGAGGGGTCGCCGTCGTGCTCTCCAACCTGGGTATCGTGGCCACGGACCGCGGCGAGTACGAGCGCGCGTCCGCCCTGTTCGAGCAGAGCCTGGACCTGTACCGGGCGCTGGGCGATAGGTGGAGCGCCGCGCTCGCGCTCAATTGCCTCGGGGACGTGGCGCGCGCGCGGGGCGAGTACGAGCGCGCCGCCGCGCTCTACGCCGAGAACCTAGCCCTGTTCCGCGAGTTGGAGGACAAGTACGGCGTCGCCCTGACGCTGTGCGACATCGGCATTGTCGCGCTGCGCTGGGGCGAGCACGAGCGCGCGGCGAGCCTGTGCGAGGAGAGTCTATCCCTACGGCGCGCGATGGGCGAGACCTGGGGCGTCAGCGAATCGCTCAACGCGTTGGGGCAGGTGGCGCGCGCGCGGGGCGAGTACGCGCGGGCGGCGACCCTGTATGGGGAGAGCGTCACCCTGCGCGAGGGCCTGGGATACGCGCGCGACGTGGCGGTCTGCTTGGAAGGCCTGTCCGACGTGGCCCTCGCGCTGGAGCAGCCGGGGCGCGCGGCGCGTCTGTGTGGCGCCGCGACCGCCCTGCGCGAGGCCGTGGGCACCCCGCTCCCCCCGGCCGACCGCGACGACTTCGCGCAGGCCGTCGCGTCCGCGCGCCGCGCGCTCGACGAGCACTCTTTCGCCGCGGCGTGGGCGCAGGGTCGCGCCATGTCGCTGGAGCAGGCGGTCGTCTACGCCCGCGAGGGCGCGGCGGCGGATACATAGCCGGCGTTCCCGGGATGTGGCCGTTTCAGACGACGTAATCGGCGCCCTAGCGGAAACGGTGGTGTACCGGCGCGATCGTGATGGGGGTCCGGCGCGTGGACGCGCCGAGCGGCGTGCGCACCGTCACCACGAGCGTGGCGCGCACCACCTTGGTCGGGAAATACGCCAGGGATATCTTCTGCGTCACGCGCCCCTTGCTGTCGGCGTGCGTGCGTACTGTCGCGTGATACAGCACGGTCGAGTGCGGCCGGGTTTTACTTCCATTGCCGCCGCCCTGCGCCGTGCCGCCCCTGCTTTTGCCCCCGTTCGTCGCATGGTGATCGGTCGTGCGCGGGGGTGCAGTCGGACGGGGTTTGGCGCCCTCCACGCGCCCGGACGCCACCGCGTTCGTGAAGGCTACCCCCCGGCGGGGCCACGATGTGCCCGGAATTTCCAGCCCGTCCGCGCGGATTCGAACCGCGAGCCGATTCTTGACGGCGCCGGGTCTCGCGATGACGCTCCCGTGACGAGCGTGCGTCCCGGCGCTCGTCCCCGCTGCCCCACGGCGAGCGACGCCCGCCGTCTTTTTGCCTGTAGGAGCCGGCGTCGCATCCATTACAAGCTGGGTGTCGATGGTGACCGCCGCGCGTGGCCGCGTATGGAGCGTGACCGTGATCGAACTGCCCGCCTGCACGATCGCGCCGCGCGGGACGACGACGGTAGGCTGCGTCTGTCCGTCGCCGCCGTGACTCTGTGTCGCCGTGGCGCCTGTGTGACCGGGCGTCGCCCGGGTCGCCGGCGCGGCTGTCGGGGATTCTCCCGGGGTTTGGATCGGCGACCCCGCGCCCGCCGGCGCCGCCGTACGCGTCGCGGTGATAGGCGCGCTCGAGGGGATAGCCGTAGCCGTAGCCGACGTAGCAATCGACGCAGTGGTGTTGGCCGGCGGGGTGGTTGGGCCGATCGGGGGCTGAGGTGGACCGGCGGATACGACCGTGGCGGGCGGCATGTTTGTGCTGGTGAGGATGGGTGTATTCGTCGCCAGGTAGATCGGCGCGAGCAACACGGGCGGTGTGGGCGTGCCGGTGGGCGTGGGCGTGGGCGTCCCGGTGGGCGTGGACGTGCCGGTGAACGCCGGTATAAACGTATCGGTGGGCGTAGGGGTGACGCCCGTGACAGGGGTGTCGGTGGCGCGCGGCGGGGTGGTCGATGTCGCCACGGCCGGCGGAGCCGTAGATCCGGGCGCCGCGGCTGTGCCCGTCGCGGGCGGCGTAACCGTGGCCGTGGGGGAAGACGTGGCGATCGGGGATGTCGCGACGGTAGACACGGGCGCAGACGCGGACGGGGTCCCCGTCGCGGACGGCGCGACGGTCGACGCCGGCTGAGTAGCGACCGGCGACGTGGCGCTGGGGCTTATAGAGGGTGTGCCGGATGGCGCGGATGGCGCGGGCGACGTGGCCGTCGCGGCGGTTACGCTCGGCGTGGGGTAGCCTCCGCAAGAGGGCGGGCCGCATACAGCGGGCGCAGGGGCGGAGGGGACGAGGGACGCGCGCCGGCCGGCGCGCGACGCTCCTAGGCCGAAGGCGGTCGCGCCCGATGGCGGCGCGCCCGTGATCACCACGCCAAACAGAATCAGCATCACGACGCGCCGCCATAGTAAGCCGGACATCAACACCCTTCCTGAACCTATCGAGCCGCCACACCGTCTACGACGGGAGCGGGCGATGCGTCACGCCCCGCACGATTGCCGCCAGCCAGCTCTCGCCAGCCATCTCTACCGATACATGATAGCCACGTACGACGCGGCGCCGGCCCGCGCCCTCGATGCGCCGCGTCGCCCGCGAGGCTCCTAATATAGTATCGCCCACGCGTCGAGCGGCCACCAGGAGGAAGTAACCCACGGAAAAGCGGGCTGCGATGACACGGAGCGCCGGCGCCCTCTCCCCTCCCTTGCAGGAGAAATAGCGTCCATCGCCCGGCCAAGGGTTTACAGCTCTGCGCGCGTGAAGCGTCTCCACAGGTCGTCGGCCAGCCGCGCTGGGTCCGCTCGCACCCCGTGGCGCGCGAAGTAGCGGCACACGTTGGCGATGTCGCGGGCGAGCAGGTCGCGCGCGTCGGGGTTGGCGCGCGGGTCGACCGCCTGGGGAAAGTCGATGACCGTCACCGAGCCGCGCCAGTACAGCATGTTGAACGCCGACAGGTCACCGTGAACCCGATCGCAAGCCAGCCATAGCTCGATGTTGCGCATGACGTGGCCGAAGAGGCGCCGCGCTTCGTCCGGAGCCGGCGAGACCGTGTGCAAGGGCGGCGCGGCCCCATGTTCGTCGCCCACGAAGTCCATCAAGAGCGCGCCCGACGACGACGCGACCGGGCGCGGCACGGCGGCCCCGGCCGCGTGGAGCGTGCGCAGCGTGTCGAACTCGTGGCCCGTCCACGCGGCCGCCTGCGCCTCGCGCCCGAACTGGGTCTTACCCTCGAAGGCGCGGCGCGTGCGCCTGTCGGTGATGACGCGGCCCTGCTGGTAGACGGCGTCGTTCTTGAAGTTGCGGTGTTGGCGCGAGCGGTAAATCTTCGCGGCGAAAAGCGCCTGCCCCTTCGTGGGGTCGCCCTCGCAGCAGTAGACCGTCGCCTCCTTGCCGCTCTTCACCTCATACAGAATCTCCGTGATCCAACCCTCGGCGAAGAAGGTGTCGAGCGCCGATAGCGTTTCCGATGACATGGTGTTCTCTCACTACTACTCATAGTCGTCCTATCAAGCGATTCCATCCCAATCTCTTCCTTCATCGTCGCGCTCCTTTCGACTACAAAAAACAGAACCGCGGACGGCGCGACAGCGCCCTCCACGGCTCTTCGAGCGAGAGGCAACAAAAAACCGTGGGCGGCATGGCGCTCCATGCTCTACCCACGGTCCAGCGCGCGAGGCGCGGCCAGCTAGGTCATCGTGGGACCATCGCCGGCGAGGGGAGAGCACGAGTATAGGCGCGGGTATCGTTCGTCCGCGCGAAGATCGTGTACGTGTCGGCCATGGCTCTGCCCCCCTCCCGGAGTGCTCATCACTCTTCCTACGATCATAGTGCGGGCGGGGCACCTGTGTCAAGTGCGAGCGGGCAGAGGGGCAGAGGCCAGGGCTCGTGAAAAGTCGCCCTTACCTCTCCTCGCCCCCTCCGCCCCCTCCGCCCATGGCTGACTAGTCCCCCGGACCCTAGCCGCGGGTCCGCCGGCCTAGCGCGCCTCCGGGGGAACCTGGGGAGATGCCTCCCCCCAGACCCCCGCCATCCACAGGGCGTGTCGGCGGACGGGCTTGGCCGTCCCGACAATGCACAGACCCTGGGGCAAAGGCACGGCTCTTGCCACAAACGAGCATATCGTAACAATTGCTCTCCTACTATCGCCTGACCCGATATGTCGACGCCGCCATGCGCCATGCGCCGTGCGCCATGCGCCATGCGCCATGCGCCGTGCGCCGTGCGCGCTCGCCGCGCGGCGGCCATCGCGTGGTCTGGCGCGACCTCGTGTCCATCCCGCTCGTCGGCGCCTACGCCGCCTTCTTCGCCGGGCAGATCGTGATGGGCATCCTCTCGGGGCTGTGGGCCATCTGGTTGAGCGACCTGGGCGGTTCATACACCTACATCGGCATGACCATGACCGTGTTCGCCCTGCCGCAGATTTTCCTGGGGGCGTTGGCCGGGCGGCTGAGCGACCGTCTGGGGCGCGCGCCGCTCTTGCTGGCGGGCGCCCTGCTGGTCAACGTCGTCTACGCCTCCTACGGCTTCATCACCAACCTCAACCTGATCGTGGTCGTGGGCATCGTGGAGGGCATGTTCATCATCTTCCAGCGGCCGGCCGCGCAGGGGCTATTGGCCGACGCCTCGCCAGAGGAGGCGCGGGGGCGCGCCCAGGGGTTGGCCGAGGCGGCCGGCACGGGCGCGCCCTGCCGTTCGCGCTCGCCGGCGTCGCCATGGCCCTCGGCTCGGTCGTGTCGGCGACGGGAGCGATCGTGCTGGCCCGCCGCAAGAGGCGCGCGGAGGCCGCGGTCACGGTAGCTAGGCCGCGCGCCGCCGGCGCCCGCGCGGAGGCCGCGGCCCGGTAGATGGCCTCCCCGCGTCAGCGCGAGCGGCCGCCCGTGGGTGAAACGGCGAGGTCGGGCGTGGGCGCCGGTCTGGGTAGTCGCAGGCCCGTGACGAGCGTGACGCTGCACAGCACGATGGCCAGGCCGGCGAGCGTGCCGAGGCCGACCGGCTCGCGCAGGAAGAGGGTTCCCCACAGGAGCCCGAAGCAGGGCACAAGAATGGTTACGGTGAGCGTCTTGGTCGGCCCGACGCTGGCGATGAGGCGGAAATAGATGAGGTAGCCCACCGCTGTGGCCAGCAGCGTCAAGGCCAGGAAGGCCAGCACGACGCCTGACGACGGTGGACGTGTCGGGAGGCGCGTCGCGGCCAGGGGCAGGAGCACGACGCCGGCGCCGAGCTGCTGCCCGATGGCCAGCGTGAGCGGCGGCGTGCCCGTGAAGGCGCGCGCCGCGTAGACACCCCCCGCCGCATAGGCGAGCGCCCCGCCCAACGAGGCCACGATCGCCAGCAGCACGGCGCCGTCCAGGCGTAAGGGGCTCCAGCCCACCAGCACCGCCACCCCGACGAGGCCGAGCGCGAGGCCGAGCGCGCGCCTCGCGGTGATAGGCTCGCGCAGCCACACGGCCGCGATGACGGCGGCGAACAGGGGCGTGGTCGCGTTCAGGATAGCCGCCAGCGAGGCGGTCAGGCGCAACTCCGCCGTGGCGATGAGGGTGAAGGGGATCGCGGCGTTGACCGTGCCCAGGAGCAGGTAACCCTTCCACCGCGTCCGCAGCGAGGGCAGGCGCCGGATAGAGGCGGCGTAGACCAGTAACGCTGCGGCCGCCAGCAGCACGCGCGCCGCCATCAGCGCGAGGGGGCCGAGCGCCGGGGCCGCCACGCGGATGAATAAGAACGAGCCGCCCCACATGGCGGCAAGCAGGAACAGCAGCGCCAGGTCGCGTGGTTTCACGTTCGCGGATCTCCTTGCTCCAGCATAGAGCCTGGAGTACAGTTCGTCCAGTTCGAGGCCTGCGACGCAGGGTCTGTGCATTGTCGGGGGGCCGAGCCCGTCCGCCGGCACGCCGCGTGGTTGGCGGGGGTCTGGGGGGAGCCATCTCCCGGGGTTCCCCCGGAGGGGGCGGCTTTTAGGGGTAGGTTTTCCACGAAGGAGGGAGGGTCGGAGGGCACAGCCCTCCGAGATGCCCTTCGTTCGGAGGGGTGGGCAGCGTCGCTGCCCACCCCTCCAAACAAAAACCTACCCCTGTAAGGGAGGGGGCGGAGGGGGGCGAGGAAGAGGCGGAGGGGGCGGAGGGGGGCGAGGAAGAGGCGGAGGGGGCGAGAGGGGCGAGGGAGACCAGTTAGCCATGGACGGAGGGGGCGAGAGAAGGACGCCGGCGACTTTTCACAGACCCTGCCTGCGACGTGACCACGGCCCTCTTCTATAGTGCGGGAGTCGACCCGCGCGGTTCGTTACAATGTAACTATCGTAACGAATCTAAAGGAGAAATGTTGTGTCGAAGGTGATGAGCATCAGGTTTCAGGATCAGCAGGTAACGCGCCTCGGACGGATCAGTCGCCGTTTGGGGAAAGCGCCGAGCGAGACGGTGGCCCTCCTCGTGGAGGAGGCGCTGCGTATGGCCGAGCACCCGCAGGTTGATTTCCGCGACTCGCTGGCCGGCCGACAGGCATATGTGAAAGGATCTGGCCTAGCCGTCTGGGAGGTGGCCATGATCGCGCGCGGCTTCGACGGGGATGTCGGGAAGGTCGCCTCCTACCTGCATTGGTCGCCCGAACGTGCGCAGGCCGCCCTCACCTACATGCGAGACTATCGCGAGGAGATCGACGCGGAGCTGGCCGACAACGACGCGCTGGACTTCGCGGCGCTCCAGCGCATGCTGCCCCAGATACAGCGCATCGTCGTGCCCAATGACGGCGATGACGCCCCATCCGACGAGGCGCGCTAGTGCTCCGCCTGCTCCTCGACGAGCATCTATCTCCCGACATTGTCCCTGCCATCCGTGCGATACGGCCGGACATCGTTGCGATCAGCTTGTACAGGTGGGAGGACGGACGCTATGTCGGAGGCGCCGACAGCCTTATCGTGGCCCGAGCCTACGAAGAGGGGCTGACGCTGGTCACGTACGACCTGAAGACTATCCCACGGTTGCTCGTCCGGCTGGCCGAAAGGGGCAATTCCCATGCGGGCGTTGTATTCGGCGATAACCGAACCATCCTACCCAACGACATCGGCGGGGTAGCGCGCGCCCTCGTCCGATTGTGCCAAGAGCAAGGCGATGTCGATTGGACCGACTGCGTCGCTTACCTCGAGCGCGCACCTGAGTAAGGAGGATATAGAGAGCAGAGAGCAGCCGGCTTTGACAAAGCGGGGGCGCCGTGATAGCATTCGACCAGTCGTATCGACGCGCACTTTCACAACTACATATCGCGCTCTTATCCAGAGAGGTGGAGGGACCGGCCCTGTGAAACCTCGGCAACCAGCGACGTGTCGCAAGGGTGCCAATTCCGGCAGAACATATCTGGAAGATGAGAGTCGTGCATGCCGTGGGTCTCCTCGCGACGGGACATGATGCTCTGCCGCGCCTCGGGGACGGCTACGTCGACACCCTCTCATCGTCCGCATCGATGGAGAGGGTGTTTGTTTTTGTGGGCCGCCCTGACCGAAGAAGGGGCTTTCGTCGAGGAGGAGTGTCGCCATGGCGTCGATGATTAGAGGACTGGATCGAGACTTGTTTGCCGCGCCGCGGCCACCAGATGGATGGGCCGCCGAGGTGGTCGGCGCGGCGAGCGAGGCTCGCTTGCCGGACGGGTCGGAGCGCCGCTTCGTCAATCTGGACAACGCGGCCACGACGCCGGCCCTCACCGCCGTCCAGCAGGCCATCCTGGACTACCTGCCCTGGTACTCCAGCGTCCATCGCGGGGCCGGCGTCAAGTCGCGCCTGTCCACGGCGGCCTTCGAAGACGCGCGGGTCACCGTTGGATCGTTCCTGGGTATCGACGAGGACAGCCAGGAGGTGATCTTCGTCAAGAGCGCGACGGAAGGGCTCAATAAGGTAGCGCACGGCCTGGCCGGGACCGGCGCGACCGTCTTCACCACGCTGATGGAGCATCACGCCAACCTGTTGCCCTGGCGGCTGCACGCGTCGTCCGTCCGCTACATCCGCACGGACGATGACGGCGTCGTCGACGAGGACGACGTTGCGCGGCAGCTGCGGGCCGCCCCCGCCGGGCCGAAACTCGTCGCCGTCGCCGGCGCGTACAACGTCACTGGGTACAGTCCCCCGATCCACCGCCTCGCCGCGCTCGCGCACGAGTGCGGCGCCGAGATCCTTATCGACGGGGCGCAACTCGTCCCGCATCGCCCGGTCGACATGCGCGGGCGCGCGCCCGGCGAAGAGATCGACTACCTTGTTTTCTCCGCCCACAAGGCGTACGCGCCGTTTGGCGTGGGCGTGCTGGTCGCGCCGCGGCGCTCGTTCCATGGGGCTCCCGATCAGGTCGGGGGTGGGGCGGCCGCGCGCGTCACCCCGGATGGGATCGCCTGGGCCGGCCTGCCCGATAGAGAGGAGGCTGGCTCCCCCAACGTTGTCGGCGCGGTTGCGCTCGCGGCGGCCGTGCGGCGTCTGGGCGAACTCGGACACGCTGCCGTGGCCTCGTACGAAGAGGAGTTGGCGGCGTACGCGGCCGGCCGCCTGGCGCGCGTGCCGGGCCTGACCCTGCTGGGTCCGCGGGATCAGGATAAGCGCATTGCCGTCCTGACCTTCGTCCTGGACGGTGTCCCGCACGATCTCGTGGCAGCTATCCTTGGATACGAGCACGGTATCGGCGTACGCGCGGGTCTTTTTTGCGCCCACCAAGGCGTACAACGCCTGCTGCGGGCGGTGGTCCCGGCGTCGAGAGAGGTAGGCGCTCCCTCCGGCGCCGTGCGCGCCAGCATAGGGCTGTATAACACGCCCGACGAGATCGACGCCCTTGCCGAGGCGTTGGAGAGTATCGCGAGCGGTGGGGGCGGCTATCGGTACGCGCGGGACCATTCCGGCGACTATTGCCCTGTCGGATGGCCGCGCGAGGACGCCGCATCATAGCCGTCACGCATCGACGGCGTCACGCATCGACGGCTAATCGCGCGCCTTTATCGCGCGCGGTGGCCGGCAGCGTGACGGGCGCGAAGCCGCCGCCGGGGACGTAGTCGGGTGATTGATGGCGGAAGTAGGTGTTGTAGAGCTCGGCGTAGTGGCCGCCGCGGCTCATCAGGGCGTCATGATTCCCCTCCTCGACGATGCGTCCCCTGTCCAGCACGACGATGCGGTCGGCGTTGCGCACCGTGGAGAGGCGGTGCGCGATGACGATGGCGGTGCGGCCGCGCAGCAGCAGGTCCAGCCCCTCCTGGATCTGCGCCTCCGTCAAAGGGTCGACGCTCGCCGTGGCCTCGTCCATGATCAGGATGGCCGGGTCCTGCAGCGTCATGCGCGCCAACGCCACGAGCTGCCGCTGGCCCATCGAGAGGCCGTGCCCGCCCTCGCCGACCTCGGTGTCCAGCCCGTCGGGCAGCGCGTCGAGCCAGTCGCCCCCGCCGACCGCCCGCGCCGTTTCGGCGACCTTCTCGTCCGACGCGTCCGGCTCGACGTAGCGGATGTTCTCGCGCACTGTCGCCGAGAACAGAAACGGCGTCTGCGGCACGACCCCGAGATGACGGCGGTACTGCCCCAGGTCGAGCGCGCGGATGTCGCGCCCGTCGATCAGGAGCTCGCCGCGCTGGAACTCGTAGAAACGCGCGACCAGCTTGCCCAGGGTCGATTTGCCGGCCCCGGTGTGCCCCACCAGGGCCACGGTCTCGCCCGCCGCGATGTCCAGGTTGAAGTTCGCCAGTACCGTCTCTCCCTCGACGTAGCGGAAGTGCACGCGCCGGAACTCGATGCGCCCGTCGACGCGCGGGACCGGCTGGCCGTCCGTCTGCTGCACGCGCGGCTCGGCGTCGATGAGCGCGAAGATGCGCTCGCTGGCGGCCAGCCCCTGCTGGAACTGGCTCCAGAACGAGGCGATGCTGGTGAGCGGGAACCAGAAGATGTTGATGCTCTGCACGAAGAGATACCACGCGCCGGCCGAGATAGCGCCGTCGAGCACGCTCCCGCCGCCGTAAAGCACGATGGCTGTCGTGCCGAGGCCGGCGATCGTAGTCAGGATGGGAAAGATGGCGCTGAACACGAAGCCCTGCCGCAGGTTGACCTGGTAGCGCTGCCTGTTGATGTCCCTGAACTCCCCGTACATGGTTCCTTCCTGCCGGAAGTTCTTGGCCACGGAGATGCCGCTCATGGCCTCCTGCACGATGGTGTTGACGCGCGCCAGCGCTCGCTGCGCCTGCCGGGTCGAGCGGCGCGCCACGAAGCGGAAGCCCAGCGCGGCGATGATGATCAGCGGGGCCATCCCAACTGTGATCAGGGCCAGCTTCGCGTTGACATAAAAGAGTACGCCTGTGATGAGGAAGACGAGCAGGACCTGGCTCAAGAGGTTGAGCGTGAGCGTGACCACGGTGGAGAAGTCCTCGCTGTCGGAGGTGACGCGGCTGACGACTTTGCCGGAGGGGAACTCGTCGTAGAACGATAGGTCGCGCGCCACAACCGCCGCGAAGGCGTCGCGGCGCAGCCTGAGCACGATGTCGCCGACCACGCGCGCGGTGTACCACTGGCGCAGGAAGTTGAAGGCCCACGAGAGCGAGCCGGCGAGCAGGATGGCCCCGAGCAGCAGCGCGACCGGCCCCGTCGTCGCGCCCCTCGTCGTCGTGAGCAGGTCGATGCCCCTGGAGACCGTGACGGGCAGCACCGTGTCCATCAGCGCGTTGAGCAGGATCATCACGGCCACGAAAATCATCGTCGCACGCGCGGGGCGGAAGTAGCCCAGGACGCGCGCCACGAGCTCGCGATCCGTATACGAGCGGTCGTACGCCTCGGCCTCGAGCCCGTCCATAAAGAAGCCCATGTGTTCCTCAATCGATGGTCGATAGTCGTCAGTTTGATTCGTCGTGCGCGAAGATGCGCCGGTACAGTCTGCAGCGGGCCAGCAACTCGTCGTGCGTGCCCTGGTCGACGATCGCGCCGCGGTCGAGCGCCAGCACCAGGTCGGCCTGGCGGATCTGCGAGAGGCGGCTCGTGATCAACAGCGTGGTGCGGTCCTGCATCAGGCGGCGCATTGCTTGCTGGATCTTGTCCTCCGTCGCGCTGTCGACGGCGCTTGTCGAGTCGTCAAGGATCAGGATGCGCGGATCGGTCAGCAAGGCGCGCGCGATGGCCACGCGCTGGCGCTGCCCACCCGAGAGGGTGACGCCCCGTTCGCCGACCATCGTGTCGTACCCATCCGCGAAGCCCACGATGAACTCGTGCGCCTGCGCCTCGCGCGCCGCCCGCTCGACGTCGGCGTGGGACACCTGCTGGCCGCGGCTAAAGGCGATATTCTCCTCGATGGAGCGCGAGAACAGCACGATGTCCTGCTCGATGCTCGAGATTCCCGAGCGCAGCGCGTCGAGGCTCCACTCGCGCACGTCCACCCCGTCGACGGTGACGCGGCCGGCGTCGACATCGTAGATGCGGTTGACAAGCTTGGTCAGCGTGCTCTTGCCCGACCCGGTCTGCCCGACGATGGCCACGACCTGCCCCGGCGCGGCGCGGAAGGACACGTCCCGCAGCGCCGGCCTGTCACCCCCGGCAACCCCGTCTGTATCACTGCTGTAGCCGAACGTGACCCCCTCGAAGGCGAGCTCGCCGCGCATAGGGCCACGGTGGCCGCCCTCGTTCTCGTCCAGTTCGGTCTCCTCGTTGAGCACGGACACGATGCGCTCGGCCGCCGCGACGCCGAACCCGTAGAGGGCGAAGGTGAAGATGGAGATGAAGGTGGGGAAGCGCAGCAGCCCCAGCAGGCCCATGTAGGCGACGAGGCCGCCGGGCGAGAGCCCGTGGCGCGTCACGAGGAGGAGACCGTGGACGAACGCGCCCGCCGTGGCGACCGCCAGCAAGAGCGGGGGCAGGTAGCGCGCCTGGATCTCGCCCTGCCGCACCAGCAGGTCGCGATACGTCCGCGCGTTGCGCTCGAACTTGCGCTCTTCCTGCGCCTCCTGGGCCGTGCCCTTGACTACTTCGATACCGATGATTGTTTCGGAGAGCCCCGCGTTCATCTTGCCGAACTGGGCGCGTAGCCCTCCCGCCACCGGCTGCAACGTGCGCACGTAGCGGCGCAGCGCCATCGCGAAGGCGGCGGTGAACAGGAGCGGCGTCAGCAGCAACTGCGGGTTGATGAAGGCGATGAAGACGATGGGCGCGACGATGCCCATGGCCGAGTTGACGATCAGGTCGAGCCCCGGCACGATCATGCTGTTGATCTGGCCCACGTCGTTGGCCGCGCGGGCCATGATGTCGCCCACCTTCTGTCTATTGTGAAATGTCTGACTCTTGCCGAGGAGGCTCACGTACAGCTCGTCGCGCGCGTCGCGCTCGACCCTCTTGCCCAGGAACTCGTCCGAGAAGCTGGCGACCAGGCCGGTCACGCCGCTGGCCAGCACCGCGGCCAGGATGGCCAGCGCAAGGGTGAACAGGCGGGCGCGCTCGCCGTGCTGCACGGCCGTGAAGGCCGCGCCGGTGAGCGCAGGGATGGCCGCGGTCGCCACGTTGGCGAGGATCGAGGCCACGAGGAAGGCCGCGACGAAGCTTTTGTAGCGCAGCAGGTGCGAGAGGATCCAGCGCCGCGCGCCCGCGCGATTATAGCGGTACTCGCCGGCGACGGTGAACTCGCGCCTGGCGGCGCCGGGGGCGTTGGGCGCGCTAGCGACATGTGTGGCCACGAACACATCCTTATTCGCTATTCGCTGGCGGACGAGACGGGAGGGTAGACACAGGAGGATACCATATCAGTATCCAACACATGGTTGACTACGTTGTGTCAGTTATACAGTTCCGTGACGCTTGTTCGGGGGCGCATCCCGATCTTGACCATGAACGACGAACGATGGACACTGTAGGTACAGCTACAAGGAAGCGTGGGGGAAAAAGGGCTAGCGCGTGACGGGCCGCATGTGGCAGGCTGAAGAGGCCCGTGGCTAGCTCCCATGGGCGTCAGGAGCCTGT
>JAABUX010003552.1_pt1 | contig 20554 bp, 22 predicted proteins | sample 5561851 | NCBI WGS metagenome assembly JAABUX01 (sample SAMN10711883, study PRJNA513361) | rock metagenome | isolation source: Antarctica rocks | place: Antarctica: Victoria Land, Richard Nunatak red sandstone | collected 2016-01-03 | reverse complement strand
ATTGATCCATCGGACTGGCTCGTCTCAGATTGCGGCTACCAGACGGTCCTTTTCTGCCCACCCCTTCAAAGCATTTGCCTTATTACTTCCAACGAGAGGTCTCTAGCAATAATTTTCAGACCCTGGAATAGGAAATACATAGGATTGACTTATACACGGTCACAAGGTATAGTTACTACAGTCATTTAGTTATCACTTATCAGGAGATTACGCACTTGTAGCTTTTGAACACCTTCGACAGGCAATGAAGAGAGTATCTTCCCTTTTGCTATTACTCGAAGTGTTCATGTGTACAGGTAGCACACCTCCCCTCCTCACTCGGCAACTTGCTACCTCACCCTGCATTTCTCGGTCATTATGTTTGCATATAAGTAAAAGCAGAAATACTTCATCGCCTGTCCTCACTTCAATTTGCTTATTGTTCATCTTGAACATATTTATGCTGTTTACATGCAAGCAGAAGCGAGGTATAAATGCTTTTAGCAATACGCAACCTTTCCAAATTTTACGGTGCGATCACCGTTCTCAATAACATATCCTGTGTTCTCAATGAGAGAGACCGTGTGGGACTTATTGGCTCCAACGGCGTTGGCAAGTCTACATTGCTTCGCATCCTTACAGGACAGGAAGAGGCCGACACAGGTACAATTAGCTATGCTCCCTCCGTTGAGGTTGGCTACCTTGCACAAACAACGCCGGATTTCTATGGTCGCACGATACAAGACCTGATTTTAGAATCGGTTGGAAATCTGAGGCAGTTAGAAGAGCGTATGCATGCGCTTGAGTTGGCAATGACAACGTCGCACGACGAACAGCTATCGTCGCTCCTAGAAGAGTACAACGCAGTCTCCACTCGCTTTCAAGATTCCGGCGGTTATGATATTGACTATAAGATAGATACCATTATGAATGGGTTGCGACTCACCTACCTGCCACGAACACAGGAGATGCATACGCTTTCCGGTGGCGAGAAGGAGCGTGTAGGATTAGCAACATTACTTTTACGTTCACCTGATCTCCTGCTGCTCGATGAGCCAACGAATCATCTTGATAGCGCAAGTCTTGCATGGTTAGAGACGTATCTCAGCACCTATACAGGGGCCGCCCTCATCGTTTCGCACGATAGGCAGTTTCTTAACCGTGCAGTTACGTCCATCTTTGAAATTGACGAATACGAGCATCGCTTGAAAAAGTACGAAGGGAATTATGACGCCTATGTACAACAGCGCATTGCGGAAAGAATGAAGTGGGAGGAAGACTACGAGCGGCAGCAGGAGGAGATCAAGGAGTTACGCAAGCGGATCAAAGAGTCGGCACGCAACGTCGGACATAGTTATCGTGCATCCAGAGACAGCGATAAATACGCGGCTCACTTCTTTGAGCAGAATAAGCAGCAAGCAGTTTCGCGCAATGTTCATGCTGCCGAGGAGCAACTCAAACGCATCGAAGCAGACCCTATTCCTAAGCCCCCTGAGTTGTTACAGGTCACAGCACATTTCAACACGGATGATATGCAATCACAAGAGGCGATACGGCTCTTCCATGTTACAAAGTGCTTTGGGGAACGCTGTGTTCTCAATGATATAAACATGACCATTGGACCAAAGACACGAATGCTCCTCGTGGGACCAAATGGAGTGGGCAAAACAACACTGCTCGAACTTATCAAAGGTTCCAAGTTGCCTGATGAGGGAACAGTACGTATTGTTGCAGGAGTTCGCATTGGCTATCTGGCACAAGAGCCAGAGGCACTTGACCTGAACAAAACGGTGATCGGAGCGTACCGCGATGGGCAGGTGGGGTACGAGGGAGAATTTATTGGCAGATTGCTCGGTTATGGTCTGTTTCGCCTTGAGGATATGCAGAAGAAAGTTGGGCAGTTGAGTGTCGGGCAACGTAGAAAACTAGAGATTGCGCGTTTAATGGCAGAACGTCCCAACGTGTTACTTTTAGATGAGCCAACGAACTACGTTAGCCTGGATGTTTTGGAGGCATTTGAAGCTGCCGTACTCGCATTTCCAGGACCAGTAGTGGTGATTTCGCATGATCGCTGGTTTATCGAACGTTTCGCAGGTGAGCGGTGGGAGCTAAGCGAGGGCATACTGAAAAAACATGAGCAAACCGTCACGAATCTTTGAGACCGTATTGCGAGAAGCTTCTCAAGTGTAGAAGCTTCTCGCTAAAATCTAACGCATATGTAGCAGTAGCAAACTGGGGTTTTCAAGCGATGCAACGAGAGTATTGAGAAAGCGCATCGCTAACTCGCCATCTATGAGCCGATGATCGGCGGTGAAGGAGAGTGGTAGCACAGAACGCACCTCGACACGATCCTCGACAACCCATGGACGTTTGACAATTCGACCCAGACCAAGAATACCCGCCTCACCGGGGTTGATGATTGGCGTAGTGAAAAAACCACCAACCGTGCCATAGTTGCTAATCGTGAAACTACTGCCCCGTAGCTCCTGTAGCTGTAGTTTCCGTTCACGTCCGGCCTCTGCCAGTCGGCTGACCGCGCGTGCAATCTCAAGCATAGTGAGTTTGTCTGCAGAGCGCAAGACGGGGACAAGCAAGCCGTCAGGAGTCGCAGTGGCAACGCCAATATGGTAGGTGTGTTTGAGAACAATCTGCTCTTTGTCGATAGTGGCATTGACATAGGGATAGAGCTGTAAAGCATGGACAAGTGCCTTCACAATGAAAGGCAGGTAGGACAGTTTTACACCTTGCGCTTCTGCCTCGCTCAGAATCGAACGCCTGAGAGCAACTAACGCCGTTGCATCTACCTCTATCAGCGAAGTTACCTGCGGAATAGTGCTTACCGAAAGCACCATGTTTTCAGCAATGCGGCGACGCAGACCACGTAAGGGGATACGTTCTTCATCTTGTTCCGCCACTTCTACATTCAAGGGCCGGGTAGTTACAAGCGTTGGTAGTACATCTTTCCCCTCATCGCTCATGAAAGATTGTGTATTTTCGCTAGCAGGTGTAACACTTGCCATGCCTTGTGACGCTATTGCTTGCACGTCCTGTGTACGAACGCGACCAGCAGGTCCACTACCTTTGATCGTTGTAATATCAATTCCCAGTTCGCGTGCCATGCGTCTCGCTACAGGCGTTGCCAAAGCACGACGCCGCTGTTGCGTATGAGTAGATCCATTCGAGTGCGATACAGCAGTAGGAGATGGTGCCGTATCCACAAGGGCATATTCTTTCTGTGGAGATACCTCGCTTTTTGCTGCTTGCAAACCACTTGTTGCCGTCGCTGCCCTTGTAGTGGGTACATCGCTCTTCTTTTGTATGCGTTCATCAAATGTCAGCAAGACCGTTTCTACTGGCACGATTTGACCTTCTGTGACATTCAATTCTAGCACGGTTCCTGCGACAGGTGAGGGCAATTCAACCATCGCTTTATCTGTTTGAACTTCAACGATCTCTTGATCTTGTGTCACGGTGTCGCCGACTTTGACCAACCAACGAACCAGTTCGGCCTCGGTAATACCTTCTCCCAGGTCTGGGAGTCGAAACTGCACAATCATACACAATTCTCCATGTCAGTGCATTTATCGCATTCATAGTTTCCGGTCAATTTCATGCGCCCCCTCTATGGGTTCATCGTCGTTCGTACAGCCTGGACGATACGCGACGGAGAGGGCAGATTATAGTCTTCTAACACAACGGGTGCAATGACATCATAGCCAGTGACGCGAGCCACGGGAGCTTCGAGCGAGAAGAGCGCACGATCATTGATCGTCGCCACGATCTCGGCACCAACCCCTGCCGTCCGTGGAGCCTCATGGACAACAACGGCACGCCCAGTCTTCTCGACTGAATGCACAATTGTCTCGGCATCGAATGGAGAAAGAGTACGCAGGTCAATTACCTCTGCCTGTATGCCCTCGTCAGCTAACGTCTCCGCCGCCTCTAATGCAACTGAGACCATCGCACTCCAGGCTACAATCGTCACATCTGCCCCTTCGCGCACAATTGCTGCTTTGCCTAAAGGAACGGTGTAATGTCCCTCTGGCACTTCGGCACGGCCAGCACGATAGCGACGTAACGGCTCAAGAAAAACGACGGGATCAGGGTCCTCGATTGCGGCAAGCAACAGACCTTTCGCGTCATAAGGGTTGGCAGGTGCTACAACTTTGAGGCCAGGAGCGTGTACGAAGTGTGCCTCAAGTGCATCACTGTGTAGCTCGAAGGCGCGTGTACCACCGCCAAAGGGAGCGCGAAGCACGAGAGGACATGTGAAACGACCACGCGAACGCGAACGAATACGCGCGGCCTGTCCGAGTAACTGTGCAAAGGCTTGTACTGAGAAGCCGAGAAATTGAATCTCCGCTACAGGACGCATCCCATAGGTGGCTAAGCCGATGGAGGTGCCAACAATACCCACTTCTGCCAGTGGCGTATCGACGACTCGCTCTTCACCAAAACGCTCGACCAGACCATCGGTCGCACGAAAAACACCGCCGTTACGCCCAACATCCTGACCTAGCACCAGAACACGCTCGTCACCGTTCATCGCGACGGTCAATGCATCGTTGATCGCTTCAATTACGTTGCGTTGCGTCATGGGAAGGTCACTCCTTTCTCGGTTGCCTTGAGATGTTGCAATAGCTCCTCACGCTGACCCTCAAGTAAAGGTGATGGTGTGGCGTACACCTGCTCGAACATAGATTCTGGTGGCGGCACAGGTTCGGTTAAAGCATTTGTTACAGCTTGAGCAACTTCGGAGCGAAGCTCTTCTTCCTGTGCCTGCTGCCGTGTTTCGTCCCACAGACCTTCATGCTCAAGGTAGATACGCAGACGTGTAAGTGGATCACGTTGGTCTTGCCACTCAGTCAACTCGGTGGTCGAGCGGTAACGCTTGGGGTCGTCAGCGGTGGAATGTGGACCAAAGCGATAGGTGAGAGCCTCAATGAGCGTTGGTCCCTCGCCAGTCCGCGCTCGTTGTAAGGCCGCCCCCACCTCACGATACATCGCTAAAACGTCATTGCCATCAACCAATCGGCCTGGAATACCATAGGCAACGGCTTTTTGAGCTATCGTCTCACTTGCTGTTTGTGCTGAGCGCGGTACCGAAATAGCCCAGCCATTATTCTGACAGACAAGTACGACAGGTGCATCCAGCACACCTGCAAAGTTGGTTGCTTCATGGAAGGCACCCTCGGAGGTCGCACCTTCGCCAAAGAGCGCAAGTGTTGCGCTACGCTTCTTTTGTAATTTCATGCCCCACGCAAATCCAACCGCATGGGGTATCTGTTCAGCAATACCGATCTGTTGCCCAAAGACGTTGACACTTGGGGGAATCACACCAGCCTTTGGATGACCGCGAAAGAAGAGAAGAATGTGTTCAAGGGAAAGCCCGTGTGCTGTACAGGCGAGGCCATCACGGTAGGAGCCAAAAAGCCAGTCATCCTGCTCAAGCGCAAGACTACTACCTACCTGCGCCGCCTCTTGACCAGCAATTGGCGCATAGGTGAACAATCGCCCTTGCCTCTGTAGATTGGTGAGGCGTGTGTCGAAAATGCGACCAAAGGTCATCCAACGATACATCGCTAGCAAAAGTTCCGCAGGCTCTTCAACATGTTCACCCGGACGTATAGAACCATCAGGGGCTAGGATGCTAATGGGCTCTGGTGGCCTCACACTTTGCTCCTGAATTATACTTGTCATAGTATTTTTTCCCTTCTACAGGATACCGTATATAGCATCATTGCTTCTCTACTAGCATCAAGTGTAGCATCACTCGCTTCTCTACCACATAAACATCACTTTTTGAATAGCTGGTAAAATGGTACAAGATGCATGCTAAAATGTCAATGTCCCTTCCATTCTTATTAACTGTATGGTAGAATTTTTGAAAACGAATGTATTGCCAATAGAACACAAAGAGGTGCTTTATGGTTGGGATAAGTGGCGCATAAGAAAGAGTACATAACACATGAGTCAACCAATAGAAATTGCACAGACGGAGAGCAAAAAGCGCGAAAAGACGGGTAAGGCTAAGCGTATACGACTAACGCAAAAGGCCATTGTTACGACTGCCGCTACGCTCTTCGCAGAGAAAGGGTTTGGCTCCACAAGCCTTGACGATATCGCCGAGGTGCTTGGTGTTACCAAAGGAGCACTCTACTATCATATTAAAAACAAAGAAGAGATTTTGCGCCTTATCTATCTCAGCGTGCTGAACGTCGCAGAGGAACCATTGCGCCGTATTGTCGAGTCTGATTTGCCTTGTGCCGAGAAATTACACAAAGCTATCGAGCATCATATCGAAGTTTCAGCGGATAAATCGCCTGCAATCACCGTTTTTTACCGTGAACATCCGCACCTGACAGGACCATTTGCCAGAGAGATCGCCCTACGCCAGAAAGATTACGAACACCACTTTGAACACATCATCGAGGAAGGTATTACAACGGGAGCCTTCAAAGCTGGTAGCGATCCAAAGATTATCATGTTTGGCATCCTGGGCATGTGTCACTGGATTTCACAGTGGTATCAGCCTTCAGGCCGTTATACACCCCAGCAGATCGCCGCGATGTTTACTGGCATGGTCGAGAATGGTCTACTTCCCTCTGAATGCTAAGCAAATTTTTCTACCAATCGGTCAAATTATGGCGAGAAAACCTTGACTTTTGGCGGTTTCCTAAGTATAATTATACCAATCGTTCAAAAACGTATTTGGCTAGCATTATCGGTCTCCGATTACCTTCTCAGGAGTTTCTACTCGAAAGGAAGTGTCTCATGGCAATAGAATTTGAAGAGGTCAGCGTTGAACAACGCACCGAGCAGTTCCGCGACTATGTGAAAAACGGCGGGAAGGTTGAAGTAACCGACTGGATGCCCGATGAGTACCGATTAGCACTCATTCGCTTCATTGAAATGCATGCAAACTCAGAGTTGATGGGCGTCCTTCCTGAGCGCGACTGGATTATGCGCGCCCCTACCATTCACAGAAAGCTCGCTTTGACAGCGAAGATTCAAGATGAAGCCGGACATGCTGAATTGCTCTACCGTCTCGTTGAAGACTTGGGCAAGTCTCGTGCGGCCAGCCTCGATGATTTGGTTGCGGGCAAGGGCAAGTTTCACAATACCTTTCACTACAACACAAAGTCCTGGGCCGATGTGGGTATGATCGCATGGCTCGTCGATGCAGCCGCTATCGTTTCACAACATGCACTTCGTGATAGTAGCTATGCACCCTATGCACGAACGATGCAGAAGATTTGCTGGGAAGAGTCGTTCCACATGATGCATGGACGCGATATCATCATCACTATGATGAACGGCACGGTACAGCAGCGTGAGATGGCACAAGAGGCACTCACTCGTTGGTGGCCTACACTGATGGTGTTTCATGGTCCCGATACTCCCGCTGAGAAGGATAAAGACATCCAGTGGCGCATCAAGTCGAAAACAAACGAGGTGTTACGCCAGGAGTTTTTGAATACACAGGTGCCACGTTTACGCGAGATTGGCCTTGTCATTCCTGACCCCGAACTCCACTTCGACGAGCGGCAGGAACGTTGGGTATACACTGAGCCACAATGGGCGGTACTACGTGCGATTTCACGAAACCAGGGACCAGCCTCGGCAGAGCGTATCGGCTTCCGTCGCATGACGTATGAAGAAGGCCAATGGGTACGTACTCTAATGCAGCAACGCCGTTCTGCCTTGACCGCGAAAGTTGACTAATACGATGAACAGGGCTGACGAAGGCGAAGTCTTCGAGATTTTTCAGCAAGACCAGAAGGACCCGGCACCACATCATGGTGGTAACTTGCTTGCACCCGATACTGAGCTAGCATTTCACTATGCCAAAGAGTTCTACGGCAGACGCCAGGAGAGCCAGAGGTTGTGGATTGTGCCACGCTCAGCATTATGGGAAGCAAGCGACCCAACACATCTTGCAGCCTCGCTGCATACACTCAACAGTGAAACAGCTAGCGGCAAGGATGGGGTGCAGTCTTTCGCAGTCTTTGCTCAGAAGCAGGCGGGCAAATCTTTGGCGTGGGTACAGGATATAGAAGAGGTTGACCCACAAGCTGCGCTAGAAGCGGTAGTGCAACTTATACAGAAGAATGGAGAAACATATCTCCGTTTCTGGCTTTGTCCACGCAGTGCTATTCTCGAACTCAGCAATCCCGATCTTTTGCAACCGCCGTTAGATCGTTCATACCGCCGCCTGGATGGATACAATATTCGTGAGAAGTTGCGTATCGCACGTCAAAGAGTGCAAGAACAAGAAAAGGGATAGGAATGGAGAAGATTATTCCAGGACCAGAGGATGTAGCACCAGAACTCAAGCAGCCACTGACGAACATGTTGCTCTCATTGGCGGATGACGAGTTCATACTCGGCTATTGGGACTCCGAATGGACAGGAGTAGCACCGATGTTGGAAGAGGACGTGGCATGCAGTTCGATTGCTCAAGACGAAATTGGTCATGCTCGCCTGCTCTATCAAAAAGTTGAGGCACTTACTGGAACATCTATCGACCTCCTCGCCTATGGACGACAACCCAATGAATACCAGCAGGTGCAACTGGTTGAACACCAACGCGGCGACTGGGCGTTCACTATCGCACGCCAATTTCTTTACGATACCGCTGATCAAATTCGCCTGGAGTCGCTGAATTCCTCAGCATACGAACCATTAGCACAGGATGTCGTCAAGATTGAGCGCGAAGAGGTGTATCACCAGATGCACGTACATGCATGGCTCGAGCGACTTGCGAACAGCACCCCTGAAGCACGGCAACGTCTTGAGCAAGCATTCGAGCGTTTGTGGCCCGATGCATTGGGAATGTTCGAGGAGTTTTCAGGCGAAGATGCACTACTACGTGCAGGTATTCTCACGGTATCTTCTGCTCAATTACAGCAAGAGTGGTTAACAGCTATTGCGCCAGTCTTCGAGCGTCTACACCTTCCCTTTCCAGTATCACGTACTGAGGACGCTTTTGGCAAGGATAGAGCTTCTCTCATCAAGAATACAACTTATCAACCGACAATCGCGGCACGTACAGGTGGGCGTCGTGGTGAGCATACGCAAGACTTCTACGGCCTGTGGGACCAGATGACGATGGTGTATCGCCTGGAACCTCAAGCGCAGTGGTAATAAGTGTGTGCAGAAAGAGAAAACCATGTCAGACATAACCACAACACTCGACGAACAGCAAGTATGGGAAGTCTTGAAGGATGTTCCCGATCCAGAGCTACCCGCCATCTCCGTTGTCGATATGGGTATCGTGCGCCGTATCCAGGTGAATGCCGAGACCTCTTCTATAGAAGTAGATATCACGCCAACGTTTGCTGGCTGCCCCGCGTTATCTCTGATACGCTCATCGATTCATGCACGTTTGTTGCAACTTGCGGCACACGTCGAGGTCAACGTCACGATGAAGCAGGCGTGGACAAGCGATCTTTTAAGCGAAGAGGCGCGAAAGAAGTTGCACAACGTAGGGATTGCACCACCACCGAAAGTTGGTCGAGGACGCGCTATTCCTATGTTGATGAGCCAGCCATTGACCTGCCCCTACTGTGGCTCACAACAAACAACGCTTGAAAATGCCTTCGGTCCCACACCATGTCGAGCCATTGTCTACTGTGCCAACTGCCACCAACCCTTCGAGCAGTTCAAGCCTATCTAGGATTAGAAAAAAGCTGGAAGAGATTTATGAGCGCCCATTCAACCTATTCGCAATTGACTGTTTATCAAGAAGAGCCATTAAATGCAGGAACGCCACTTGAACCATTACGGCGTGCGTTTCTTACACCTCAAGATTTATTTTTCGTCCGTACTCATGGTTCTCGCCCAGTAGTGGATCAAGAAGCCTATCGTCTGGTGGTCAATGGGATGGTCCAGCAACAGATGGAATTTTCCCTCACGGATCTGCTAACGCAGTTTGCTCAGCACACAGTTACGGCAACGTTGGTATGCGCCGGAAGCAGGCGGAACGAACTAGCAGCCGTTCGTCCCTTATCGGGAAAAGTACTCTGGGGGCCGGACCCAATCAGCACCGCTAAGTGGCGAGGGGTGCGTCTGTACGATATCTTACAAGCAGCAGGCATTGAAGCGGAGGCTCAGTATGTGGCTTTTTGTGGACTGGACGAAGCTCATGAAGAAGGCAAACACGTTTCTTTCGGCAGTTCAGTTCGACTGGAAAAGGCATTGTCTCCAGAAGTCTTGCTGGTTTATGAAATGAATGATGCTCCCCTCGCGCCAGAACATGGCTTCCCTTTGCGTGCCCTTATTCCAGGTTATGTGGGTGCCAGGAGCGTCAAGTGGTTGCAGACAATAACGCTCCAAAGCCAGCCTTCGACCAACTATTTCCAGGATCGCGATTATAAAATTTTTCCTCCAGACATAACAGAAGAAACCGTCGATTGGACACAGGGCAAGACATTAGAAGAGGTTGCCTTGAACTCCGTCATCTGTACTCCCCACGACGGAGAGACGCGCAAGGCAGGACCAATCAACGTGCAGGGATACGCGATCAGCGGTGAGGGGGTGCCTATTGAGCGCATTGAGCTTTCCACTAATCAAGGGGCTACATGGCTACCGGCAGCTATTACGGAAAAGACCGATCTCTGGGCCTGGTGCTTCTGGGAGGCAACACTGAATCTGCCCTCTGGGGATTGCCAGATCACGGTGCGTGCCTGGGATGCATCAGGAAAGACGCAACCAGAGCGTGTCCAGCCACTCTGGAACTTCAAGGGCTATGCCAATAACGCCTGGCATCAGATACGCCTCCATCTTTCCTGAAGCAGCACTCTGGCAACCGGAGCTACTAATCATCCATTCCTATTCCATATAGTTATAATTATCATACGAATTATGTATTTTTATTATACATTATAGCGTTTTATAATGAGAGCGAAAAGGAAATGCTCAAAGAGCAATTGCATGTAGCGCGGCAAGTCTCTTTCGAGAGATTACAGGTCAATTAGAGGGACCTTCTCGGCCCTCATGAGGTTTGGTTGATGCAGGAACATCATTCGCTTCCCTCTTCACAAGGGAATTTGGTTACAGGTCCCGTGAACGGGGAACAACCTGAAAGCGGGCAAGAATCGTCTTCCAACAAGTATGAGTGGGCAACCGCTCTGATCGGCTGGGTTCTTCAAGGTGGCGTTTTGCTCAGTGCCATCGTCATTCTGCTTGGCGTCATTCTCCTGCCTACGCGACCAGGAGGACTTTCTGAGCAGCGGTTACTAGTTTTTCCCTTTACCCTATCTCAACTAGGGACTGAGCTGGCACAGTTTCGTCCACAGGCCATTATCACTCTAGGATTGCTTTTACTCATTGCAACGCCCGTTCTTCGTGTCGCAGTCTCTATTGTTACCTTCGTGGTGGAACGTGATCGCAAATACATAATTATCACCTGCATCGTGCTGGCGATTCTTCTCTTCAGTATCTTTGGTGTTGGTACCTGGACTTCTGGGCAACATGCCAATATAGCTAGTGGAGTCCATTTCAACGCGCTTATTCCGGTGCTGATTTTCCTGGCTTCAATTGTTGCGGGTCTGCTCGGCTCTCTAGTTGGCCTCGGTGGTGGTGTTCTCATCGTTCCACTACTAACGCTGGTTTTCGGGCTTCCTATCGAGTTTGCGATTGGCGCGAGCATTATTTCGGTGATTGCCACCTCTAGCGGCGCGGCTGCGGCCTATGTTCGCGATCATATGACGAATATCCGTATTGGCATGTTTCTGGAAATTGCTACAACGGTGGGAGCAATAAGCGGCGCATTTCTGGCTGGTCTGCTGGCACCAAATCTGCTGAACATCATTTTCGGCGTAATTCTCTTGATTTCTGCCGCACCATTAGTGTTCAAAATTGGCGAAGGCACCCCCCAGGGAGTGAAAAATGATCGTTTGGCAAACTGGTTGCATCTCTCTAGCACCTACCCTGACCACGAACAGGGCAAGGACGTTATGTATCAGGTGACTCGTACTCCCTGGGGATTAGCCATGATGTACGTCGCTGGCCTGATCTCTGGTTTACTTGGCATCGGAAGCGGGACGTTCAAAGTGATTGCGCTGGATTCCTTCATGCGGCTTCCTATCAAGGTCAGCACAACCACATCTAATTTTATGATTGGTGTCACGGCGGCGGCGAGCGCGGGTATCTATTTCTCACGCGGCGATATTCCCCCATTGATCGCGGCTCCAGTCGCCCTCGGTATTCTCATCGGAGCATTGATCGGAGCACGTTTACTTGCGAGAATTGGCAATAAAGTTTTGCGTATTATTTTCTTGCTTGTGTTGATCGTCAGTGCGCTGGAAATGATTCTGCATGGTACGGGATTGGGCGCGTTTTGATTTGTTCATTTTCTTCTAGGTTACGCGAACATTCAAGTTGATGAACGATTGCCAAATATATACTTTAACGTTTGTTGCTGAATAACCTCGTTTTTTTGTGTATGTTGCACAAAAAATAAGTATCTAATTTGGGCATTTTATCCGAAATTCTCTTTACAAAGGGTTATATTTTCTGCTATCATAGATAGCGACACCACGTTTGTATAAGAAACTAGTGAGTGTCGATGTACTCGTTAGCCAGCAAAGGAGCAGGAAGTATGACTACGAAGCCTTTCAACAACGATGTGAAGGTCGAGACGGACAGAACACATATAGGACCGTACAACGCGTGGATCGAGAACGGTGCCCTTCACATCTATGGTCATCCAGTTGGTCAGGCAACCGGTTCAAGCCTGAGTATGACTCCACAAGAAACGGAGCGTTTCCTGGATTGGCTCTCTCACAATCAAGAAATGCACTCCCATGTAGCACACACTGCACAGCAGTCATGGGACTTCTGAGCTATCTCATATGAGTAGTTCATCACAAGCAACAAAGAAGAGAGAAGCAATCTATACCGCTTCTCTCTTCTTTGTTGCTTTATAGCTCTCTTCATATCTACGCTTCTGGCAGGATGAGCAGCATTACTATGTCGAGATGCAGCACCGAGTAGTTCTTCCGGTACTTGTAGCAATTCTGCGAGTTCTTGCTGTGCCGCTGTTAGGGTGCCAAAAGCTGGCGGAACTACTGGCACATCAATCTCGTACTCCTCTTCTTCGTCATAGCTCCCCATCATGTGCTGAGCAGCCAACCAGACAATATACAGTGACCGCAGATCACCTTCCATTAACTCATTGCGGATGGCAGCGTCTCGTGTGACTTTTTTTTGACGATGCCGTCTTACTGAGGGAGATGCAGACGAGTGTGCATGGGTGAGACCCTCAAAAAAGGAGGCGGTTACTCTCTCTACACATCTCGTCGTAGTTCTTTGAGCATTGATGATGAGAAGCAGTCCTTGAGGGAAAAATTGGCCGCTCCTCTCGTCATCGTGACATGCTGCTCAGTAGAGATGCGAAGACTGTTCGCGTTTCTTATTGGACTATTATCCCTATTACCCACTATCCTTGAAGAATTTTGGATGAAGTCCGGCTCATAAAAGTCGAAAAAGGAGTTTTTTGTGAATCTTCTCAACGCCGTCATCACCTCGTTTGCAGCGGCTCTGGCACTGCTCTTTTCCTTCGTGCCTAAGTTGCTCGGTTTCCTGGTCATCTTGCTGGTCGGGTGGATCGTGGCTACGGCCATCTCGAAAGCTGTGACCTTCCTGCTGAGAAAAGTGGGCTTTGATCGCCTTGCTGATCGTATTGGCTTATCACGCTTAGGACAGCAGGCAGGAGTCTCACTTGACGCTGCGGGCATTCTGGGCAAGATTGTCTACTGGTTCGTCTTCCTGATTTTCCTGGTACCAGCTGTCGATGCATTGGGTCTCACCGCCGTCAGCACGATTCTCAATCAGGTCATCGACTACATTCCGAACGTGTTTGTCGCCATTCTGATCCTCTTCCTGGGGACGGTTGCAGCGACCTTCGTTGCGGACATCGTGCGCGGGGCCACTGGGAGCGCGAGAATGGGCAATCCCACCCTCTTCGCCAACATTGCCCGCTATGCCATTCTCGGTTTTGTCGCCCTGGTTGCCCTTGAGCAGTTAGGAATTGCGCCCACCCTGTTGAACATCCTGTTCACAGCGGTCGTCGGTGCTGCCGCCCTTGCCGCAGGTTTGGCCTTTGGTTTGGGTGGACAGGACACAGCACGCAAGTACCTGGATCGTACCGAGAGTGCCGCAAATGAGGCAGCTTCACAGGTTCAAGCACAGCAGAGCATAAATCAAGGGAGAACGCTTCCAGCGTCACGTCCTGAAATGCCACGAACCCGGTAGTAGACATCGTACTCGTCCCATTCCTAATGAGACACTATATGTTACGAGATATGAGGAAGAGCGTTCCCTAAACGCCTCCTTCCTCACAACACAATAAGGAGAAATAGCATGGCAACCCAAGCAACGATTATCGCTGGTGTGTCCGAGCAAGAGGCTCAAGCACGACAAGCTCTGAGTGCCTTGAAACAGACCGGATTTGGCTATGACCAGGTGGGTGTCGCAACACAAGGCCAGAAAGGGGTCGATCTCAAGAACGACCTTCTCAGCTTAGACGTTCCACGTGAGCAGGCAAACTACTACGCGCAGGAATTCAAGTCGGGTCGCACCGTCGTCTCTGTCCGACCTGATGGGCAAGAGCAGAAAGCCCACGACATTCTGCACCAGTATGGCGGCTATGACTATGAGCATCAGACAGCACAGACGCAGACTGCTGCGGGCTACACACAGAGCAAAGCAACTACTCAGGCATACTCCTCTGCTCAAACGACTGCGAGCGACGTACAGGACGAATTTCATCAGCCACGTTCGCTGCGGTTACGCGAGGAACGCCTCAACGTGAGCAAAGAACGCGTGCAGAGTGGCGAGGTGGGTCTGCACAAAGAAGTCATCACCGAACAAAAGACGGTCAACGTCCCAGTGATGCATGAAGAAGTCGTGATCGAGCGTCACGCGGTGACAGATGGTCGTGTCGATACCACCCCAATTGGTGAAAGCGAGACCATTCGTATTCCCGTGAGCGAAGAGCAGATCAACGTCACCAAGAACACGGTCGTCACGGGTGAAGTCGCCATCGGCAAGCGTACCGTTGAGGAGACCCAACAAGTGACGGATACGGTCAGGCACGAAGAGGCTCGCATTGAACAGGAAGGCAACGTGAACATTCAGGGGGAGATCGACCCTCGAAGACGCTAGACCGTCTTCCTTTACAGAGGAACAAAGAGTGTTGGCAGGCAGGAGTTGTCCTGTCTGTCACCTCCTAAGAGTAAAACTCTTGCGCCCACAAGAGGAGAAGGGAACACTCAATGAAAGACAGCACGCACCTTGTGAAGTCAGCCCTAGCGGAACTCGTCGGAACTTTTTTTCTGACTCTGGCCGCTCTGATCAGTGGAACACCTTACGTTGTTGGACTCACGCTCGGTGTTTTTGTGTATGTCATCGGCACGGTTTCGGGATGCAACCTCAATCCCGCCGTCTCGCTTGGCTTGATGGTGACTCGGCGTCTGCCCCTTGTGGTCGGTACGCTCTATATTATGGTGCAGCTCGCGGGGGCAGGGCTTGCGCTACTGGCCGCGATCTTTACAGGTCATCTTGCAGCCCACTATGCTGCGAGCAGTCCACTCGCGGAGTTTTTGGGCTTTGGACTGTTGATGCTGACCGTGGTCGCTGTTTCGGACAAAAACGTGCCACAGGCAGGCAGTGGGATTGCGATTGGGGGAGCACTTGCCGCAGGACTCGTGATAAGCCGAGGCATCCTCAATCCCGCCGTTGCTGTTGCGATGGGACAAGTTCTCTCGCCTGCGACCTGGGCGACGCTGCTGAGTGGTGTCTGTTTTTGCTTGCTCTACCAGCTCTATGAGTCAAAGGAGAAGCCAGCAGAGGAAAGCCAGGATATGGCAAAGACAACGAAACAAACGGCGCGTTCGACAATGCGTGATACGAGTGGACGTACTACTCAAGGATAAGAGAGAACATCTCTCAAGGAGAACATCTACGCTTTTTGTTATGAGTGAAGAGAGAATTCTTCTTGAAAGGAGAACAAGATGCAGGAAAGAACGATCATCAAAAGAGGAGGGAGTCCATCCCTCAAATACGGTCTTCTGTTTGGTATTCTTCTTGGCGCATTTCAGGTCGTTCTGAGTTTCCTCACAACCTCCCTGAACTTAGAGAACTTCGCGCTCTATGTTAGCATTCTCGGCATCGTTGTCGCGCTCATCGCCTACTTGCTTGCAGGAAGACGTGCCTCGCGAGAGACAGGCAGAGTAGGGACAGGTGCCTTTGCAGGTCTGTGGACTGGAGTGGTAAGTGTTCTGCTCAGTATTCTTGGTGGACTCCTTCTTGCCTCTCTGCATCTGGGCACCATACGTCAGCAAGCAATAACCGTATCCCAGGCGACCGCCGCACGGCTTCACCAAGCCGTTCCTATTACTCCCGATCAGCTTTTGCTTTCAACAGCTGCTCTCACAGGTCTTATCGGATTAATTCTGGCGATAGTGCTAGGTCTCATTGTCGGAGCTATTGGAGGGATGATTGGCAGAAGACGTGCATCGCGTAGAACGCTGGTCACTCAAGAGAGAACATATCGGGATGTGCCAACTCCACCACAGAACAGGTAATCGGGTCATTGCGACTCAGCACCTCTCGGCAAAGGTGTACTCTTTGCTCATCATATTGAAAGCTGCTAATGGAAGAAAGGAGAACAGAGATGCAGACGAACGCTGTGGGCCAGCCTCTGTGCGAAGCGTGTTCGGATGATCTGCTTACACAACGCACCCTTGCAGGAGACGAAGACGCTTTTGCGGTCCTCATGCGCCGCTATAGTCCCTGGCTCTTTTCCTTCATCTATCATCTGACTCACAACGGAGCCGACGCCGAAGATATCGTCCAGCAAGTGTTTCTCAAGCTCTATCTTGCGTTACCAACTCTACGGACCGATCAACCGCTCCACCCTTGGTTGTTTCAGGTCGCTCGCAATCAGTGTCTCGATGAGAAGCGACGTAAACGAGCATGGTACTTTTCAGAGGTTGAAGCAGCGATGGGAAAGCATGAATTCCCAGAACTTGCGCTGCTACTTGACCCACACCCATCACCTGAGGACATCGCAGAGCAACACGAGATGCAGTCATTGGTACTGCACGCGATCAATGAGTTGCCTGCGAAGTATCGTGCCATTATTCTCTTGCGGTATGGAGGGCAACACAGATTTTCCGAGATTGCTCAGATACTTGGCATCCCTGAGCAAACCGCGAAAACCTATATGCACCGCGCAAAACCGCTCTTGCGAGCGGCATTGAGTAATCAAAAACACGGATATATTCTCGTTTGATGGAGCAGCCCGATGTCCACCGTGATGATTTGGCTGCTCCTGTTCCAAACAAAAACGGAGGACGGTAAACCGTCCCCCGCCACAAATGGGTCAATGCTCATGTGTACCGCTCATTGCGCTCGTCTCTCTCTGAAAGCGGCTTAGCAGCTTCCAAGTAAGTTCCATACGCCTGCCGCTCCACCGGGGACATCCGCCTCCGACCACCACTTCGCTTGCCACAGTGAGCCATTGTACGTCACTCGGTTGCCCCCTACGTATGCCGTGGACAAGTTCCAAGCGGCGACACCAGCACATGTCCCACCACCACCTGGTGTAGGTGTCGGTGTTGGAGTCTGACCGGAAGGTTGCGTAGGTGTGGGCTGTGGTGGCGTGGCTCCCCCGAACTGCACGATGATTTTAGTGAAATCCCAGTCGTTCTGTGGCACGCTACTACAGATGCTGGAGAGCGTACCGTTGTTGTCTGGTGGATTGCACTGACGGTCTCGGTTGACCGACCAGTAGGTGAAGCGTGCCAGATTATTGCTTTGGGCAAAGCTCAACACCGTTTGGAAGTCCGACTGATAAAAGTATTCTCCACTATCGGTACGCCCGTTCATTGATGAGACGCCTTCGTGACGATAGGCGATGGCACTGCTCCAACCAAAGGTGTTCATCAGGAGCGTGTTAAAACCCCGCAGTGCGCTGATCTGACTGCTCGCTCCGTTGAAGCCACCGTCAAAAGGCATGATCGCGTAGTTATTCGGTGTATAGCCCAGCGTTTTGGCATTGTTGAGGAGTTGCTGGCCGAAGTAGCCCGTGCCGCTGGTCGTACCCGGTAGAGTGACTGATTCGTAGAGTCCAGGGTTGTTCTGCTGCAAAATTTGCGCGGCACCCAGTTCGTTATTGATGGCCGTCGCGTTCTCGTACTCCGGCTCCTCCAGGTCAAAGTCAAGCGCATGCAGACTATACTTGTTGATAATTGCCTGCTCCGCCGCCGCAGTAGCCTGTGGACTACCACATGTCTCTCCCAGTTTTGTGCCGCCATAGCCACCAAAGGAAACGACGACATCGCCCCCAGCAGCACGAATGGCGTTGATGATCGGAGCCATCTGTGTGTCCGAGGAGACGTTATCTAACCCTGCATCGCTCTCCCAAGCCGGGGTGCAACCGCCGTTGGCGACGATGAACGCCAGCGTGAAAGCTCTGACTCCGCTCGCCGCCATCACCGAGGTCAGGTTGGGAGGATTATTCGCTAGCGGCATCACGTAGGGGGCTGCGTTATACCAGTTGTTACTAACGAGGGGAGCCGCTTTCGTTGGAGATGGCCGAGTGGACACAACCACAATAAGCGAGATGAGCAAAAGACCAGCAATGCTTATTGCTCTCAAGGGAACCTGTTTGCTTACGTGCATGATGTACTCCTTTTTGGTTTCTTACACTGAACTTACACAGTGCCAAAGGGACGTTACCAGCCAATGCCAATGGTCACGCTACTTGGCGGGTTGGCGTTGGGGAGAATTTTGACCGCGCTCTGATCATTCACATCGTCATAGGGAAATCCATATGCCCTGTGGTCGATGCCAATCTGGTGCCAGAATCCGGCATAATCGTTTTGAATGGAATTGGTATAGTAGGTAGCCGGGTTATACCAGTTCGCGGTGTTCAGCGCAACACCTCGATTAAAGGCTGCACAAAACTCAGCCCCAAGTTCCAATGCCTGAGTCGTCATACCGCCGGAAGCCAGGGCACCCGAACACCCCAGAACATCGCTTGAGGTAGGCTTGTTCAGAAAGAATGGTCCGACACCATTGCGTGTGAATTGCAACTGACCATTTACCACGCCGCCAGTGAAGGTCACACCACCACGAGTTAACGTAAACGGGTTGGTTGTATAGTAGTTCCATGTCTGATCAATATACGACTGCATATAATCCGCTTGACTACCACCGGGGGCGAAAGTAGCGGACGAATGCGGAGCCAGAATCCGGTACTGGGTGGCGAGTGGCTGGAATATCGGACTGACGGCAGCAGCGTACTGAGAGTACACTTGATCCCTACTGAGCGTAATACCGACCGTCTGATCGTAACCGATAGCTGTTTGCTGCAGTCGTGCAGTCATTGGAAAGCCGAACATATCAACTTGAGTGGTGTTGCCTCCAAACGGTGTCACACCATACTGATAGGCAAATTCGTACCAGTCGAAGTAGACGTCCGCATTTGGGTCGCTGGAGTTACTAAGGTTCGGGCCACCCCAGCCACTGTCATCAGGCGCAATTGGGATATACATGGGCGATCCAAGCGAGATATACATTCTTGCTCCGTCGAGATGAGTTGGAATGAGAACGGTACTCGCCTGATCCAGTGTAAAGGACATATTCGCGTAGTCCACACCATTCTTAGTCAAATGATTGGGAGCATTGGCATCCAGATGGTTGATGTGAACGAGGGTACCATCCGGCTTCAGATACGACCATTGGCCCGGCGTTGCCTGACCCAGAATTAAAACATAGACCTGGTTGTTGGCCCAGACTCCATGTGTGTTGTTCTGTAAAATGAAGGGAAACGTTCCGTTGGCACCACCTCCAACAGTGGGCGTTGGTGTGATACCACTTGCGACAGTAGGAGTTGGTGTGATACCACCACTGCTTGAACCGAATGCAAACGTGTAGTTGCTAGTGTCGTACTGCAATCCAGCCTTCTGGTATGTAAAGAAGTAAGTAATTACCTGTCCCGAACTCATTCCGCCTGCCGTGTACTCCCAACGAGCAGTTCCGTTGTTGTAGGTCATGGTAAGGTTCTGTTGTGTGGCACCGGGTTGGTTATAGTGTAAGATCACATAGCCCGCTGTCCATCCTGAAGGTTGGAACCAGAAGAGGGCTTCGTTGGCACTACTACTACTTGCTCCTTGACTAAAATCACTGCTAGCATCCGCATGGACTCGGTGGACTCCTTGTACCGATGCATATGTCAGAGTCACACACAAGATGAGGAGACACGAACAGGTGATAAGCATGGCTATCTTGCGAAAAGGATGCCTAAAGTAGTGAATGAGAGAGCTTTTATCTTTGTCATCCATAGAGATGGAATACTCCTTTCCTTGATATAGAGTTCTTCTGGAGAGAGGCATCCCCGAAGGATTGTCTCTCTCCTGTAAATGTCTACAATTGGATGGAATCTATTTATTGCTTTACGGATGTGTCCATGAGTACGAACCAGTATCGTACTGAAGTCCACTCTTTTGATAGGTGAACGAGTAGGAGATGGTATTGCCTGGATTGATGCCTCCCGCTGTGT
>JAABUX010003551.1_pt1 | contig 20563 bp, 14 predicted proteins | sample 5561851 | NCBI WGS metagenome assembly JAABUX01 (sample SAMN10711883, study PRJNA513361) | rock metagenome | isolation source: Antarctica rocks | place: Antarctica: Victoria Land, Richard Nunatak red sandstone | collected 2016-01-03 | reverse complement strand
CGAAGCAGCACTTCGCCCTCGGGCCGACCCACGAGGAAGTTTGCACCGAGATCGTCCGCGACCTGATCCGCTCGTACAAGCAACTGCCGATCACCCTCTACCAGATCCAGACCAAGTTCCGCGACGAACCCCGCCCGCGCTTCGGGATCTTGCGGACCCGCGAGTTTCTGATGAAGGACGCCTACAGCTTCGACGCCGACGTCGACCAGCTCGCCGCCAGCTACGACGCGATGTACGAAGCCTACTGCCGGATCTTCGACCGCTGCGGCATCCCCTACGCCATCGTCGAGGCCGAGTCCGGGCCGATCGGTGGCGACAGCTCGCACGAGTTCATGGTCCCCTCCTCGACCGGCGAAGATACGATCGTCCAGTGCCCGGCCTGCCACTACGCCGCCAACAAAGAACGCGCCGAGGTTGGAGCCGGAACAGCACCCACCACCACGCCCGACCCGACCGCACCCCCCTACTCCACCGTCGCCACACCGAACCGGCGGACCATCGCCGAGGTCTGCGACTTCCTCAAGGTCGAGGCCGCCAGTTCCGCCAAGCTCCTGGTCTTCCTCGTCGACGAGCGGCCGGTCGCCGCGTTGATCCGCGGGGACCATGAGGCGAACGAAGCCAAGGTCCGCCGGGCCTTCGAGGGGACCTCGATCGGGCCGGCCGACGCCGCCACCGTCGAGCAAGCCACCGGGGTCCCGCTCGGCTTCCTCGGGCCGGTCGGCCTCAAGATCCCGCTCGTCGTCGACCGCTCGGTCGCCCACATGCCGACCGTCGTTGTCGGGGGCAACCAGGTCGATGTTCACCTCACCGGGGTCGTCCCCGGCCGCGACTTCCCGCTCGACAAGGTCCTCGACCTCCGCGACGCCGTGGCCGGCGACCCCTGCCCGCGCTGCGGCTCGGCGATGGTGGTCAACCAGGGGATCGAGGTCGGCCACGTCTTCAAGCTCGGGACCAAGTATTCCCAGGCGATGGGGGCGACCTTCCTCGACGACAAGGGGCAAGAGATCCCCGTCATCATGGGGTGCTACGGGATCGGCGTGAACCGGATCGTCGCCGCCGCCGTCGAAGCCGCGCACGATGCCAACGGAATCATCTGGCCGATCACCCTATCTCCCTATCACGTCTTGATTACGCCGCTGCAAAGCAAAGACCCCGCCGTGCTCAACATGGCCGCGATGCTCGAAACCAAGCTGGTCGAAGCGGGCTACGACGTCCTGGTCGACGACCGCGAGCAGCGCCCGGGGGTGAAGTTCAAGGACGCCGACCTGATCGGGATTCCGCTCCGGGTCGTGATCGGCGACCGAGGGCTGAAAGAAGGGAATATCGAGGTCAAGTGGCGGACCGACGCCACCGCCCACACCGTCCCCACCGCGTCGGCCTTCGAGGCGATCCGCGACGAACTCGCCGCGGCGCTGGCGGCCGTCCGGACCCAGGGCATTGAGTGGCAAGCGGCCCGGTCGTCGGCGAAAGGCCAGGCATGACTCCCCCTCGCGCTCCCCTGCCCCGCGGCCCGTTCGTCCTGCTCGGCCTGATGACGGCGACCACGTTCCTCGGTCCGTTCTTAATCGGCTGGGTTGTCCGAGGGGGGGACCGGCCGAACTGGCCGCCGGACCGCTCGGTCGAGTGGGCGACGGTGTTCGGTACATCGGGCGCCGTCCTCGGACTGATGCTCGGGTGCCTGTCGCTGGGATTCATCAACCGGCGTGCGGTCGTTCCTCGGACCGCCCGTCCGTCGGGGTCGGAACCGGCTCCCACACATCCCACCGCCGAGGTCGACCGATGACGACCCCGCTGGACCTGGCTCATGCCTTGATCGTGGCGCGACCAGGCGTGCTGCTGGGCCTAGTTGGTTTGGCCTTTGGGCTGAGCGCGGGGTTGTCGCGGGCCGCGCGGCGGATCGCCCCCCGGTTGGGTTTAGTCGATCACCCGGGGGGACGCAAGGCGCACCGCGAACCGACGCCGCTCGGGGGCGGGGTAGCGATCTGGTTGACGGTGGGTTTGCTGCTCGGGGCGGGAGCGGTCGTCGTCCGGTTTGGACGAGGGGCGTTAAGCCCGGACCTCGCGATCCACGCGGCGGGTCTGTGGGCAATGTCGGGCGAGATGGCGCTGATCTTCGGGCTGGCCACGGTGATCATGGCGATGGGCCTGGCGGACGACCGCTTCGGTCTGGGCTGGAAGCTCCGCCTGGGCGTCCAGGTCGGTCTGGCCGCGATCTTGGTCGCCTCGGGGGCGCGAGTGACGTTGTTCTGGCCGTTTGATTCGTTCTGGATCGCGGCGGCGATCACGATTTTCTGGGTTGTGGGTCTGACTAATGCGTTCAACTTTCTCGACAACATGGATGGGCTGGCCGCCGGGGTGGGGTTGATCGCGGCGGCTCTGTTCGCGCTTGCGCAGTTGGAAGTCCAGGGGTTGTTCGTGCCGGCGGTTCTGGCGATCGTGGTCGGAGCGCTCGGGGGGTTCCTGGTTTACAATCGCTACCCAGCCCGGTTGTTCATGGGGGATGCCGGGAGTAATTTCCTCGGGTTCTTACTCGGCAGCCTGACCGTGGTCGGGACGTTCACCCGGCCGGATCGAGGCGATTCGCCTTATGCCGTGCTGACCCCGCTGCTCGTGATGGCTGTGCCGCTGTATGATACGACCTCGGTGATCCTGATCCGCCTCCGCGAGGGTCGCAGTCCGTTTCAGGCGGATCGGTCGCATTTTTCGCATCGCCTGGTCGACCGAGGGTTGACGCCACCCCGGGCGGTCCGGACGATTTATCTGGTGACCCTGGCGGGTGGGCTGGGTGCGCTCTTGCTGCCGAACCTCGGCCCGATCGGCGCGGGAGTCGTCGTGGCGCAAACGGTGTGTTTGCTCGGTGTGGTCGCCTCGTTGGAATGGTCCTCGAACCGGTCGGAGCGTCGCGATGGCGAGGCGAGATTCCCGCGCAACCCCTGATCCGAGCTTCGCCCGGTCGCCGCGGTCGACGACCTCGACCGGCAGGTCGTCGGCCCAAGCGCCGGTCGCGCCCCTCGATCGCGATGAGGTGTTCCCGCGGCTTGGTGAGTTCTGCCGCCGTGCCGCGCTCGGGCTGCTCGCCCTGTTGGTCGTGACTCGGGCTTACTACCCGAGCGAGGATGCCGAATCAGGCTCCGGTCTGGTCTGGGTCCTCTGCTTGATTGGCGTGACTGGGCTGGCGGTCGCCTCGAACCTGCTCGCGGGGATCACCCAACTGCGCTGGTCGTGGGTCGATGGCCTGGTCATCGCCTTGATCCTCCTGGTCGGCTTGAGCGAGGGGCAGGCCGCCGACCGCCGGTCGGCGATCACGATGGCCTGGGAGTGGGGCGGTCTCGGCTTGGTCTACCTCCTGGCCCGCAACTTACCACGGACCCGCGCCGAGTCGGCGACGCTCGCGGTGATCCTCGTGGCGACGGCCGTCGCCGTGGCGGCTTACGGGCTGTATCAGGTCCCCGTTGAGTTCGCCCAGCTCCGCCGGTTGTTCACCCAGAACCCCGAGGCGCTGATGGCCCCGCTCGGGATCGCGCCGGGGACACCGGCGGCGGAGTCATTCAAGAAGCGGCTGATGGACTCGAACGAGCCGTTTTCGACCTTCGCCCTGGCCAACTCGCTCGCGGGGTTCCTGGTCGGCCCGCTGGTCCTCCTCATGGCCGTCGGGCTGGAAAACCTGAAGCGGGACGGCAAAGCGTCCCGCGCGGCGAGCCTCATCCTCGCCGCGATCCCGGGGCTGGTCCTGGTGGTTTGTCTTCTCCTGACCAAGAGCCGAAGTGCTTATGTCGGGCTGGCCGCAGCGACGGGGTTATTGGCCTGGTCGGCTCGCGCGGTGGTCCCCCGGCGTTGGCTGATCGGCGCGGGGGTCGGGTTGCTGGTCACGCTCCTGGGGCTGGTCGCGGCGGGGGTCGCCACCCGGCAGCTTGACGTCCAGATCTTGACCGAGGCCCGGAAGTCGCTTGGCTATCGCTGGGAGTATTGGGTTGGCTCCTGGGGTGTGATCACCGATGCCCCCGCCCCGTTCGCTCCGGCTCCGGGAGCAAACAACCTGCTGACGGCAGGCTCGGGCGAGCCGGTGGTCCGGTCGAGTCGCGCGTTTTGGTGGGGTGTCGGCCCAGCCAACTTCGCGGGTCCGTATCTCCGGCACAAACTCCCCGAGGCCAGCGAGGAGATCCAGGACCCGCACAACCTGCTCCTCGAAGTCTGGGCCGAGTCGGGCTTGTTCGCGATGATCGCCTTGGTCGGGAGCCTGGTGTTCGGGGTCGCGCAGATCCTCGCCCCGGTTCGGGGGGATCGGTCGTCGGTAGATCAAACCGATCCCAAGCAGCCACCGAGGGAGTCGAGAATGACCACCTGGCTGGTCGTGATGGGGGGGCTGGGTTGGTTTGGCGTCTGGGCCTTGGGGCAACTCAACCCGGTGACGCAAAACGACATGCTGATGCGGTGGATCATCTTAGGGATCGCCTGGGGGTTGGCGGTGGTCTTGATCGGGCCGATTTGGACCCGTCGCCCGATCCCCGCGCTGGGGTTGGGCCTGGCGGTGGTCGCGATGGCGATCCACCTCCTCGCCGCGGGGGGGATCGGCATCCCGTCGGTGGCGATGGTGGTCTGGCTGAGTCTCGCTTTGGGTTTGAACCTCCGCGAGGACCGACCGTGTGGGCAGGTGCGTGTGCTCCCCGGGTTGGCGGCGGGAGTGGTCCTGGCTTGCCTCTGGGCGGTGGTTGCGGGGACATTTTATGGGTCGGTGGTCCCCGGCTGGCGGTCGGATGTGGCCTTGGCGGAAGGGGAGGCGGCGATGGCGAGCAAACCCCCGCGGTACGAAGTCGCCCGAAACGCCTTCGCCGACGCGATCGCGCTCGACCATTACGCGATCCGCCCCTGGCTGGCCCTGGCCGAATTGGAATATCGGTTCTGGCGTTCCCCCGAGGCGGGCGAGAAGCACAAGACTACCTGGACCAAGGTCCTGCTCACCTTCGACAAGGCGCTCGAAGGGACTCACCGCGATCCGGATAATCTTAGCCTCCGCCGTCGCCAGGCCAGTTACGCCCGGACGATCCTGAGTGAGTTGCCTGGCGATGCCAAGCCGTTCGAGTTGCTCGGCCTCCGGAGCACGATCGCCAAGGCGACCCGGCAGGCGGTCCGGTTGTACCCGACCTCGGCGACGCTCTGGGGCGAACTCGCGCAAGCCAGCGCTGATCTGGGGATGTTCGGCGATGCCGCGAGCGAAGCGCGAGTGGCCCTTCAGCTTGACGGCCTCACCCCCCACGCGGACAAAAAGCTGCCCGGTCCCCTCAGAGCGTACCTGGTGGCTAAGATCATCCAGTGGGATGAGCAAGCCAAAACCCCAGCGCCGACATCGCTCAACAGATAACCCGACTCGCCGAACGAATCGGATCACCCATGAACCGCTCCCCCGCCGATCTCCGGGCCGCGAGTCGTCGCGAGCTGTACCGCCAGGCGCGACAGGCCGCAACCTGGGGGATCGTCGTCAGTCTGGGGCTGGGGTTGGTCAAGCTGCTGGGCGGCCTGTTCGGGCACTCGCTCGCCTTGGTGTCCGACGCCGCGCACTCGCTGATCGACGCCACCATCTCCTCGGCCCTCGTGGGTGCGCTGATCTTCGCCCAGCGCCCCGCCGACCGCGAGCACCCTTACGGTCACGCCCGGTTCGAAGCGGTCGCCGGGGCTGGTGTCGCTCTGATGCTGATCGGGCTTGCCTTGGGAATCGCGCGTGAGGCCCTGCTCACGTTGAACACCCCCTGGGTCGCCCCCGCGAGCTACACCGTGGCGATCGGCCTGGGGGGAAGCTTGCTCCAGGAAGGTTTGTTTCGCTACGCCCGACGGGTCGCCATTCGGACCAACTCGGCCGCGCTCCTGGCCACCGCCTGGGATTACCGCCTCGACTCGCTGGGCGGAGTGGCGGTCGTCGTGGGGGTGACTTTGTCGCGCTGGGGTGGGCCTGGGTGGGGGTGGGCCGACCAGGCGGCGGCCCTGTTTGTTGCCGGCGCAGTCCTCTGGATCGGCGGGCACCTGCTCTGGGGCAACGTTCAGGACCTGATGGACCGGCAGGCCGACCCAGCGCTCATCGAGAAGGTCCGGGGGCTGGCCCAGTTGGTCGATGGGGTGGTCGGGGTGGAAACGCTTCGGGTCCGCAAGGTTGGCCTCGAGTACTTGGCGGATATGCACATCGAGGTCGACCCGGACCGGAGCGTCCGGGACGGACACAACATCGCCCACGCGGTCAAGGACCGGATCATCGACCAGATCCTCGCGATCCGCGACGTTCTGGTCCATGTCGAACCGGCGTCCCAACCCACGATCGACCACTTGGCCCCGACCGAACCGGTTCAGCGTTCCCCAGCCGGCCGGGTCTGATAGTCGCGGAGATACGCCAAGTAGGCGGAGTCAAGTGGCCGATCCCCACCCGCTGGGAACGGAAACGCCGGCATCCCCTTCCAGGGGAGCGGACCGACCGAATCGCTAGTCGCGGTGAACGGGTCGGCATCCTTGCAGTAAGCGACCGAACGGAACACGAAGGACCGAGTCCAGCCTGGCTCCAGCGGCGGCACTGACCGACCGTTGAACTCCAACTGAACCTCATCTCCCGGTCCCATGACGCAAAGGTGGTCGTCATCGGCTTGAAGCAACTTGGCCACGTCACCATGCCGGGTCAGTTCGCCCTGGAGCCGAGCCAGCGGGACCGGATCAACCCGGTCGTAATCCGGGAGGACCGGCTGCAAACCGTCGGGCGTCGATTCGCGGAGATACCCCCGATCGCGGAGTTGAGCCGCCGCGACCGCGAGACTCGTCGTCCGAATTGATCGCCGGGCCGCCGGAGCTTTCAAGGCGACAAACGCCTGGTCCCAGTAGCACTCCATGTTCGACTTGAGCCGCAAGACGCAGCGCGGGCCGGGACGCAACTTGCCGGCCAAATTCAGCGTCATCAGCCGGGTCAGGCCCGCGGGATGTCCAGCCGCGGGATCGATGACCTGCCAACCGCCATCGGGCAATTGTTGTTCGAGGACCGGCGGTTTGAGGATGACACCCGCAGTGGCCGCCGCGTAGTTCGTCTGCGAATACGGGTACTCGACCCAGCCGGTCAAGCAGAGGACCGGCTCATCGCCTGGTTTGAGCTGGGCGAGCTGGTCGCCGAAGTCCAGGACCAGGGCGTGGTCCTCGGTGAAACCGATCCAACCGCCGAGCCGGGCAAACTGGTCGACCGACCGCCGGTCCGCCGCTTGGATTAACGTCAGGACATCTCGGCCCGCGTGGTCGAACGCGGCGATGGGCTTCCAGGTCTTCGTCCAGGCGATCAACTCGCCCGAGGGTCGGGTTGTCCCGAAGGCGAACCGCTCGTCCGGCGTAGCTTCAACTCCTGGCGGTCGGTCGACCACATCGAGGGTCAGCTGATCGAGATAAGCAACCTCGTCCATCGGTTCGACGACGCTGAGCCGATAAGTCCCGCCCATGGCGCGCAACTGGTCGGCACGGATCGCTAGCGCTTCGTCGCGGTCGGGAGTGTGGTATTCGCCCGGGGCTTCAAGGAAGCCCAACCCCGCCGCTCCCGCGAAGTCGCCGAGGCAAGCAAACCGATTACCGTTCCACGTGAAAAGAATCGGACAACTCCCGGTCTTCCGGCTCAGTTCCACCAGGTTCAAGGTCTTGTCGGCGGTGACGTTCAACTCCGCCTGCATCACCCCATCGGGCCACCGGACCCGCAGGAGCGGAGCGCTTAAATGCGTTCCAAGCCCCAAGACGATCGGTCCGACCGACTGCGCTGTCCCGGCCTCGGGCGAGGCATAATCCACCGGGACGTACAGCCCCCGTCCTTCGAGGGAAAGCCGGGTTCCCAACCCTTCGGAGTTGGTCCGCAAAGTCTCGATGATGAACCTCCAGCGCCCCGCGAGGTCGACGGCCAACCAATGCAGCCCATTCCCACGGTTCAAAGCGATCCGGGGTGGCTCACCATCCCGCCAGATCATGAGGTCGGGTAAGGCGTCACCAACGAGCTGGCTCAGGGAAAATCCGGCGATCGGGAGATCCGCGTCGACGGCGGGATTAAAGGCCATCGGTCGGTTTTCGAGACGAGTTCCCCCGTTTCGAGCCCATTCGACGCTGCGATTTGGCTCGGATCTGGGCAAGCCGACCAGGTCACTCCAGGTATCCAGGTCGAGGTCGGCCGTCACGGCGGCTCGCCAATGTCGGATATCCGCAGGGAAAGGCTGGCCAGTGATCTCGGTTTGAGAACCCGTCCGCTTCGTGTCGTTGCGCCAGGCGAAGACGCGACCGTCGGGGCAAGTGGCGACGAGGTCAGTCCGCCCATCCTTGTCGCAATCGGTCGCGAGGAGACCCGACACTGATCCTTCGGCCCCCCAACCGCCAAGTGTCGATGCGCGGAACCGACCTTCGCGGTCGTTCAACAAGACGATGGGAGGTCGCCCGTCGGCGGTGACGACAAAGTCGAAATCGCGGTCGTCATCAATGTCGAGGGCGGCGAACGCCGTGTGTCGCCCCGGCCCGGCTTGCAACGGATCGAGCGCGGGCCAGGCTGTGGAGAAGCCGATGCTCAACCCTTTGGTCACGGGGAAGTCAGGGGTGGCGGTCGCCAGTGGGGCCAAATTCGAGGCCACGCGCGAGTCGACCGCCTCAGGCTTGCCATCGTTCCGAAATACCCCATTGGCCAGCCCAACTCCATCCTTGGAATTGAGAAACGCCGACGCGGTTGCGGACGCCGAGGCATGATTCACGACATAAAGATCAAGGTCGCCATCTTGATCCATGTCAAACCAGCGTGCGGTCAAGCTGATCGCGTCGGGGACATTCACGCCGGCAACTTGGGTGACATCCTGGAAGCGAGAATTCTCCTGGCGGAAGAGGCGATTATTGGCAACCCCGGTCAAGTAAAGATCGACATTGAGATCGGCGTCGAAATCGCCGGCGGCGACTCCAAGGCCGGCCCGGTCCAGCGGCAAGCCATACGCGGCGGTTCGATCGGCAAAATGACCATCGCCGAGATTCACCAGGAGAGCATCGCGCAGCCCCTGGGGAGCCATGACGGCGGCCGTCAAGTAGACGTCAAGCCGGCCGTCGCGGTTGACATCGAACGAGGCGATCCCCGCCCCGAAGCGCTCTCTGGCACGACCGATCACGGCATATCGGTCGCGCAGATCCTCAGCGGTCGCCCACCGGTCGCCCGACGGCAGCGCAACATCCATCGCTTCAAGCGGGCCGAATCGCGGAGTCGGAGGAGCCACCACGGTTGAGATCAGCCGCGGGAAAGGATTGATGATCGTGGCATACTTACCCATGAGACCATAAACGGTATCGGCGACATCGCCCGGTCCGGTCGGGGTCTTTCTTGGGTCCATCTTCAAAAATTTCGCATAAGTTTTGGCTTGTTGCTCGCGGTTTCCCGCCAAGTTGTGGGCGAACTGGAGCTTAAACATCGCAGTAACTAGGTATGGGTTCAGCTCCAAGACTTTGGAGTAGATCCCGACCAGTTGACTGGCTTGTTTGCGCCCGGCGGGTGTCTCCTCGCGGTCGGGGTCGGTCAAGGTCGAGCCGTATTCGAGCCAGGAATGGGCATCGAGCGGATCAAGCTGGACCACTTGAGCGAAGTCGCGGTGGGCGGCACCAAGGTTTCCCTGCGATCGGAGAATGACTCCCCGCGAGAACAACGCATGAATCTGATTGGGCTGGTCGCGCAGAATCTCGTCGAACATCCGCTGAGCCGCTTCGATGTTCAACGCCGATCCGACCTTTAAACCCGCGTCGCCCGACGAGTTGGCCTTCACCTCGGCCTCACCCCCTTGATTCAACAGCGCGATGGCGAGGTTGACCGTGCCGATCGTCCACCCTGGCGCGCGAGTATGGACATCCCCGAACGCTCGGGCGGCTTCGGCGTACTCGTAGCGTTCCATCGCTCCCAGGCCACGATAGTGGGCGTCGATGACGGCCGGCAACTGGTCGGGCGGGATCTCATCGCGCGGTGGGGTGACGGGTTCGGCGGGACGGGTTCGGGTGGGCGAAGCGACCAGTGGCGGATTCGTCCGCTCGCCGCACGCTGGGAGCGTCAGGCAACACCCGAGGCAAAGCGCGAGTTGAGCGTACCGGAAGCCGAGTTTCATCGCTGACCTTTGCTGAGACGGATCTGACAGCGCGACCGAAGCGGTGACGCGGAACGTCATCGCCCATCAGCGGTTTGAAGCATGGGTCCGGGATGTGTTCCGGTTCGCCACGGTTGAAGCGTCGAGGAACGCGGTGAGGGCCTCGTCGAGGGGGCGGTCGGTCAAGCGCAACAACGCATCGGTAGCGTCCCGAGCGTGCCCCGAGAAGTAGCGCTGGGCACCCAGGACGAACCAGGCATTCCGGTCTTGGGGATGGGTTTGGAGATAAGATTCCAGGTGGGCGATCTGCTTGGAGAAGTCGCCAGGCTCGCCGTACATCGCCTGGATGTCGCGGGCTTCGAGCAGCCAGCCGTTCCCTCGGCCGGCGGCGATGGCATCGCGCAGGTGAGTCGCCGCATTGGCGTAGTCGCTCCGGACCATCGAGACCTGGGTCAAGTGAACGTGCGGGACCGGCGACACGGGATTCGCTTTGAGCGCCAACAGGTAACGCTCCTCGGCTCGGCGATAATTGCCGCCGCGGAACGACCGATCACCCACCTCGACCAATTCCTCGGCGCGCGCTGGGTTAGTCTTGCGGACCGCCGTGGATGAGCGCTGCGGGAGGGGGCCAGCTCCCAGATGGGGGAGCATCAGGCCCCCTGGCCCCTCCTGCCCTGGCGGGAGAATCCCCGGATTGAAGCCGAACGGCAACCCGCTCCCACCGTACCCGAATCCGGGTTGAGTCGGTTGATAGGGCGGACTGATTACCTGATAACCGCCGGTCACGATCCCGAAGCCGAATCCGACCACGGCGGGAGGTAGTCCGGGCGGATGCTCGGAGTGCCGACCGTCGTGATGACCGCCGCCCGACTCTTGAGCGGCGGCGAGGGGTGACAGCGACGCCAGCAGGAATCCAAAAAGAGCCGATCGCAGGGGTATCGACATCGGACCCGACCTCCTTGCTTGCGACCAAACAATTTTCCACCTCATCCGATTATTGTCGGAAGAGGATCGGGAAGCAATCGGCCCGCTGGGGAACAGATCAAACCGCGGAATTCCCCTCTCACCCGATCGTTGACTTATCGATGTCGCAGCGATAGTTTCAGACCTGGCTCGAAACGATCAGATCCCGGCGCGTCATCCCGAACTGGTTCTCGATGAACGATGCACTCTCGCCTCGCGATGGGTCGAGCTTGATGGATCTTTGCCAGGCGATCCTGGATTATCAGTTCGAGAATCCGCACTTGCTGCGCGCCGCTCTGACACATGCCTCGGGGGCGGATCATCGGCTGGGGTCGAACGAACGGCTCGAGTTTCTCGGTGACGCGATTTTGGGAGCGATCGTTTGCGAGCGGTTGTACCAGAAGTTTCCCGACTACCTGGAGGGAGAACTGACCCGGATCAAGTCGGTGGTCGTGTCGCGGCGAACCTGTGCCAAGATTTCGCAGCGACTCGGCTTCGAGGAGTTTTTGATCCTGGGAAAAGGGATGGGGTCGCAGGATCAGACCCCATCGTCGATTCTCTCGGATGTGTTTGAAAGCTTGGTCGGGGCGATCTACCTCGACGGTGGGATGGAGGCCGCCAAGCGGTTCATCGTCCGGCACATCGAGTCGGAGATCGACGAGACCGTTGATGGCCAGATGGGGAGCAACTACAAGAGCAACCTCCAGCATGTCGCCCAGCGGCAATTTGGGGAAACGCCGACCTACCTGCTGCTCGACGAAAAAGGTCCCGACCACTCCAAATGCTTCAAGATCGCCGCCCAGATCCAGGGGCATCGTTACTCGGCGGCCTGGGGGCGGAATAAGAAAGATGCCGAACAGCGCGCCGCGATGAATGCCCTCTGCGAGTTGGTGGGAGACCCCATCCCTTATACCGGGGATTGATTGGAGCGAACCGACGCTGTTGGTCGCCATCATGGTCGAACTCGTCACCTCGGTCCGGACCCTTGCGAGCGTTTCGGTCGTCATTTAGGATGGGCTGACCGTCGATCAATTTCCGTCCAATGGGGTTCGGAAGACCGGGTTCGCGAGCCGTTTTGGGATCGGCAGGTCGTCGTGAGTGGTTCCCTGGTGCCTGACCTCGGTATCAGCCCGGAAGCCTGGTTGTTTTTGACGCTCGTGATGTGCGTCACTTTGTTCTTCAAATTTGGGCGATTTTGGAGTGTTCGCAACCTCGACCTGTTGCTGATCTTCGCCCTGACGCCGGGGATGATGCTGCTGGTTGGGTCCAGTCGCTCGGGTGCGTCGTGGTGGGGATACCTGGGCCTGTTGATCGGCTCCTTCCTCTGGATGATCCGGTGTCTAGTCGACCTCGGTCTCACCCGCCGGCCGATGCTCGAACCGAACTTGAACGCTTCGGGGCTGGCGTGCTTGACGGTGGGGATCGTTGGTTTGTTCATAGTGGAGATGGTCAACCTCCCGTTCGTCGAAGGAGCCAAACGGAATCCCGCCGACCCTCAGACTAACCAGCCCCTCGATCCGCCGCCCGGCGAGCACCTGGTTGATCAAGTGCTGCAAAGTGCTCCGCTCACGCTCACGATCCACCCCGAGGAAAAACCCCGAGTGATCTTGAAGCGAGTCTTGGCGGTCCTCGCGCAAATTGGGCTGGTGGCTGGGTTGATCACGGTCGGCTGGCGCCACTTTGAACGACCGATCTCAGGGTTGTCGGTGGCCACCTGCTATCTTCTCCTGCCGTACGCGCGGTTTGCGTTGGTGGACAGCGGCCAGTTGATCCCGTCCGCGTTGATCATCGCCGCGGTCGCCTGCTACCTCCGACCCGTGGCGGCTGGACTTTTGATCGGTCTGGCGGCGGGTTGGATGCCGGCTTGCCTAGGGTTGTTGCCGCTCTGGGCGGGGTTTTACCGGAAGCGGGGATTTTGGAGGTTCGCGCTGGCCAGCGTCGGCGTGGCGACGGTCTGCGGCTTGGTCGGCTTCGGTCTACCGCAACTGGCGGTCTGGTCGCGAGCCCTCGGGGCGCGCAGCCTCACCGAATCGGGCCTCTGGCCGGGAGTGGACGCCCCGCCGGATCATAGCTTCTGGGCCGGGATCGACGCGAACTATCGTCTCCCCGTGCAGATCGCTTATCTGATCCTGGTCGTCATCACGACGTTGTTGCCGCTGTACAAGAACCTCGGTGAGCTGATCGCGCTCTCCGCGGCGCTGCTGGCGGCGGGGCAATTTTGGTATCTTGAGGCGGGTGGAACACTGGTCCTGCTCTATCTACCCCTGGTCATCCTCATGATGTTTCGTCCCAACCTGGCCATCAAACAAGCGTTCCCACGACTAAACCAGTCGACCACCTAGCCAAGCCGAAACGATACTGGGCGACCTCGGATGCCTTGTCGCCACATCCCATTCCGCCGACTCCGGATTTGAACCTCGATGAATCTGACCTACGAGGCGATAGCTCGCCGGATCGATCACGCCCTGCTGCTCCCGACCATGACACCAGCCGAAACGCTCGCGGGATGCCTGTTGGCTGCCCGCTATGAGGTTGCCTCGGTGTGCGTCAAACCGCATGCGGTCCGGCTCGCGGTTGAAGCTCTGCAAGGTTCCGTCGTCCAGGTTGGGACGGTCGTCGGCTTCCCGCACGGTGGCCAGTCGACGGCGAACAAGGTGGCCGAAGCCAGGGAGGCGATCCAACTGGGAGCGACCGAGATCGACATGGTCGTTAACCTCGGCGAAGTACTCGGGGGTGGTTGGCGGACCGTGGAAGACGAACTTCGTCAAGTCACCCAGGCGGTCAAGGAGCACCAAAGGATGATCAAAGTGATCTTCGAGACTTGCTATCTCACCGACCAGCAGAAAATTTATCTGTGCGAGATTTGCGGCACAGTCGGCGTTGACTATGTGAAAACATCCACCGGATTCGGGACCGGCGGGGCGACAAGGGCGGATCTAGTCTTGATGAAGAAACACAGCTCAACCCAAGTGAAACTGAAGGCATCAGGTGGGATTCGAAACCTGCAAACCGCGATCGAGTTTGTCGAACTCGGTGCGGAACGGCTGGGGGTGAGTCGCACCACGGAAATCTTGGACGAACTTTACCAGCAACTTAATCTACCCAACCGGGTTGTTTCCCGTGAGACATCCACATCGACGACCCAGCCTGGCGACACTTACTAACTCAAATCGGGGCGACCAGATTCGAACTGGCGACCTCCTGCTCCCAAGGCAGGCGCGCTACCAAGCTGCGCTACACCCCGTCGTTCTTCCGACACAGAATAAACCGGCAGGTTCAATCCGTCAAGAGCGGATTGATGAATGATCGATTGGCTTCTGAAGATTGGTCCTCGCTGAACTCCAGCAAACAACCTCCGTTCTATGTCGGCTCACTTGGCCAGGACATCTTGAGCGACCACCCCACCCGGTCGTCAACCTCCACCGACCCGCCATGTTCGGTGACGATCCGCGTGAGGAGTGGTAATGTCCACGCGCAGAATTGATCTGGGAGGCGGACCGAGTCCGGGACGTCCTGGGACGAATGCTCCACCCAGGAGACATGCGCCTGGTTACATTCAACCCACCAGCGAACCAAAGTTTGGGTGGTGGAACTCCCCTGCTCCGCTCGCCAGGCCACCATCGCATCCAGCGCCAACCCGAGTCGATCCACATCGAACCGGGCCACGCTTTGTTCCTCGGGCTGGTGAAATTCAAGGTCACGCCCAGCCTCGGCCAGCACTTTCGACCAGCTTGCCCGGCGGTCCTCAAACAACAAGTTGAGACCAATGGTAACTGGGGAAAGGCAAAGCGGTCGGCAGAGCGTCTCGACTTTGGCAAGCTGCGCTTCAACCGATTGATAGTCGGATTCAAGCGCCATCCAAGCGGAGGTGACACCTTGCGGCGATTGTCGCTTGGCGAGATAAAGACTGAGCTTGAGGCTGTTCAGCCGATTCCGGCACTGGTGGCAATAATCCCCGAGAACTTGATTGAGGTCTGCTCTGAGTCGCGGGTTCTGGACAATCTCCATCAACTGACTGGTCAAACTCGTTTCCACCAGCGGATCAAACATGGTGAGCCTTCCACGGACGATACCTTACGATGGCAGATTAACGAACCCCCGATAGCAAGCCGATCGAGGGTCGCGGGATGAGTGCTCAACCTCCTCGGATCAAGTCGGCAACTCGATTGAAATCTTCGGGCGAGTTGTAGTCGATGACGATCTGACCGCCCCCTTTGGCTTTGGGGCGGATAAGCACCGGGGTGCCGAACCGCGACTGGAGGTGGGTTTCCAGCTCGACAAAGTGCGGGGCCTTGGTTGCTCCAGCCGATTCGGCGGGGTCTTTCCGGTAGCGCGTCTTGGCCGCCGACGGGACCCCGGTCGCCACGAGGGCCTCGGTCTGGCGGACGTTAAGCCCCTCGTCGATGACCTGGCGGAGTCCCCCCAAGATCGCCGCTTGATCTGCGAGGCCGAGCAAGGCTCGAGCGTGTCCCTGGCTGATTGTCTTGGCCAAGACGGCACTTTGGACTGCTTCGGGCAGATCAAGGAGCCGGATCAAATTCGACAAGGTGGAACGGTCCAGCCCGAGCCGTCCGGCGAGTTCTTCCTGAGTCCCGCCGTAACGACCGAGGTAATCGCGAAAGGCGACTGCTTTTTCGATGGCGTTGAGGTCTTCCCGCTGGAGGTTCTCGACCATGGCGAGTTCGCTGACCCGCCGGTCGTCGAGGACCATCACGCGCGCTGGGATCTCGCTCAACTGGGCTTCAACGCAAGCCCGGAGCCGCCGCTCGCCCGCGATCAACTGGAAGCGGTCATCCACCGCTCGGACGATCACGGGTTGCAGGACCCCATGCTGACGAATCGAATCCGCGAGCGAGGCGACCTCGGCCGGTTCGAACACCCGGCGCGGCTGGAACGGGTTCGGGTCAATCTTGCTGACCGGCAAGCGTTGCAAGTCGGCGGTTTCGAGCGACGCCGCCTCGGACCCTCCCTCATCGGTGCCGAGCAGTGAGTCGAGTCCACGACCAAGACGACGTTTATTCACGACTCATGACCTCCATGACGTAAGGCGTGAAGTCCGGCGAAGACGAAAGTCCGGGGCTGGTCAACGCGGAGTTCAGCCGGACGAGCGGCGACGAACCGGATTCCATCCCAAGGCTAGTCCTCGATCCAGGGACCAGGATTCGCGGATCGTAGCGACCTCACCTTCCGCTGTAAAGCTCAAAGCCCGCCGACCAACGGTTTCGTCGAGTGTTCGAGGCCAAGCCGGGTCGCTTCCCGTTGCAGCAGATCGCTGTAACGAACCGGGATCGTCGCCGCGGTATTTAACGATCGGATCGCCGCGGGAAGTCGGCTCATTTGCCGAGTGCATCGCTCTCGGATCGCCGCGAGGCTTGGCCAAGGTCGGACGAGAACGCCATTTTGGACGACCTGTTCGAGCAGAGCTTCCCCTTCGACGGTCTCAGCCGCCTGGATGACTTGATCGAAGACGATCGTCCCGTCGGCGGCGGACCGCCGGTCGACCTGCTTGGCAAGTGGATAAGTCCGCTTCCCGGGACTCTTCTTGATCCGGCCGACCCCGCCGGATTCAACCAGCTTGTAAACCATCGAGATCGCCGGAGCGCCGCCGCTCGTGATCAACTCGGTACCTACCCCAAAGCGATCCACCGGCGCCCCCGCCTGGACCAGGCGCGCGATCGAATCTTCGTCCAGATCGCCGCTCACGACAATCTCGACTCCTCGACGGTCGAAGTCGTCGAGGATGGCCCGCGACTGGATCGACTCGGCGAGCAGGTCACCACTATCAATTCGGATAGCTTGGATTGGTGGTTCGATCGCCGCCGCGAGTAGAACCCCTTCAAGAATCTCGTAGGTATCGACAAGGAGGGTGGATCGCGGAAAACTCCGGCAGAACGCCTCAAACGCGGTGCGCTCATCCCCAAACGCCTGGACCCAGGAGTGCGCCATGGTTCCAAGCGCCGGGATACCCAACCGTCGGGCGGCCTCAACTTGACTTGTCCCTTGGAACCCCGCGATGAACGCCGACCGCGCGGCAAGGAAACTCGCTTGAATCGCATGCCCGCGCCGAGCTCCGAAATCAATCACTCCCCTGCCCTGGGCCGCCTCGATGATCCGCGACGCCTTGCTGGCGACCAGTGTCGAATAACCGAGTGTACCGAGGAGCAGCGTCTCGACGAGTTGAGCTTGCGGTAACTTCGCTTCGACCCGGAGCAACGGCTCGCCGGCGAACACGACGGTTCCTTCGGGGACGGCCCAGAGGTTGCCGGTGAACTGAAAATCGAGCAGCCGGTCAAACCAGGCGGGATCGATCGCCGCGAACGTCGGCCAAGTTCGCAGCTCGGCAATCTGGTCCTGGTCAAATCTCAGGTTGAGAATCGCCGCGACCGCTTGTTCCAAGCCGGCGAAGACGAGATACGACCGTCGAGGGGGAAGCTTGCGCACGAACAGTTCGAAGACGGCAGGCTGCTCGCCCATCCCCGCCGCGTCATAGCCGGCCATCATCGTAAGTTGGTACAGGTCGGTGACGGTCCCCATCGCGCTGGAATCGAGATTCAGGTCGACCGGCGGTTGTAGGGTCATCACTTGGTACCTGAATGACGGAGCCGGATCAACCAGAAAATGGCCCGCGATCTGTCTTGCGTCCGTCCGCGAAACCCAGGATTAAGGTCGAGCGCTGTCGGCAAAGTGTTCTGGGCGGGGATTGCCTGGACAATCTCCCAGCGCCGAAGTAGTCCGGCAATGACGGCCTCATCTGGATTGGAGTTGACGCCAGCCACGATGGTTGAGTCGATCAAGCCCCACTGCCGCTGGTCCTGGTTGCGGTCGAGCTGGGCGACATCACCTTGGGGGTAGATCCGAACTCGTCCGCCCAGATAATACGACATCGCGGGCCGGATGAGGGTTCGGAGGCCGGTGACTTCGGGCGGGATCTGCTCAACGAGTTCGCCCGCCGCGATCCGCAGCGAGTCACTCGGAGCGAAGAGACCGGCGTGATTGAACCCGCCCGGAGTCGCCAGTGGAAAACCAGATCCAAACCAGAACGAACCGCCGGCTAATAACCCCATCCCCGCCAGTAGGCTTAACGCTCCCCAGCGAAGAGGTTGGCTTGGACGAGTCTTTTCTAGAACCGCGACCGATCGCGCGGCCAACATCCCGAGGAGCATCCAGTGGAGCAACTCGAACGGGAGCCATAACCGGGCGTAGGGATGATAAAACGGCGAGAGGATCAACAGCACCACCCAACTCACCGCGACGAACCGCTCCCCGAGATGCCGTGTGCAGAGTCTGGATGGAACCACAAGCAAGCCGACCGACACAGGGGCCGCGAGCAAGGGCCAGACCAAGCAGGCGACGAGGAGCGACCGCCAGATCCAGGTCCGAGACGTCGGGACCAGGTCAGTCCAACCGACCGCGACCCCGACCAGCAAGGCGTTGCTGAAGCCCAACCAGACGGACCCTCCCAGCACGACGGCTTGGTCAATTTGATTGCGGAGATGCGGCCACCAGGAGCTGGGCGGACCGAGATAACTCCGTTGGTGAGTCAGCAGCGCCGCATAGCCACCGTGAACCTCGACAAATCGATACCAGGGGTAAACGAGGGCTGCGGAGATCAGTACCGCGAGTCCTCCCCACATCCCCAAACCAACCCAATGGCGCCGGACTCGGGCCTCCGGGGTGAGCATGAGGCCCAGGCCGGCGTTGGCAACCACGAGCGCTCCCAGCAGCCAACCATTGTACTTGAATTGTTGCGCCAGCCCGACGAGAACTCCCATCGTCAAGCCGGTGCTGAACCGGGGACGAGTGAGAAATCGCAGGCCGGCGGCGATTCCCAGCGACCAGACGAACAAGAACGAGACGTCGGTTAAACCCATCCGGGAGAACGCGATGTGAGGTCCGGACAGACAGACGCACCACGCCGAGGCGGCGGCGGCCCTTGGACCGAAGACCTGCTGGGCAATCCCCGCAACGATTGGTACCGTCAAGCAGCCCAGCACCGCCGAAACGAGCAGACCCGACTGGTCTGATAACCCTATGACCAAGGAAGTCAGCCCGACCAGGACGGAGAAACCTGGCGGTCCATACGGAATTAATCCGGGACTGAGAGCGGCCAATCCAGCCGGGTCGAGAATCCAGCCGGCCGCCATCGCGTAAATTCCCTCGTCGAACTGATTCAACCCGAGCTGGCCGATCGGCCAGACTCGCAGCGGGAACGCGACCAGAGTTGCGAGCAACACGAGTAATCGGGGACGCCAGGCGTAATCGACGACTTGCTGCGACATCGGGGCTAATTTTAGCCTCTCCTGATTAGCATCGCTCCCCCCCTCTGAGGACGATTTGCCGGTTCCACGTGAAACGACTTGCGAGCGGGCGGTCCAGTCGTCACGATGGCGGATCGCCCTGGCACGCAAAAATTTCCGTCGGAGTGAGGATTGGCATGGTCCGGCTTTATACCGATACCCGGATGATCGATCATCGACCTCATCCCGCTCATCCCGATCGCCCTGAGCGACTAGCGACGATCCTCCGGCACCTTGATCGGACCGGCCAATTGGCCCGCGCCGACCAGCCGGTCGTTCGCCTTGCCACCGACGAGGAACTCCTTCGGGTTCATTCGAGTGGCCACCTCGCCGCACTGAAGCAGTCGGCCGCCGCGGGGGGAGGCCAGGTCGAAGCAGACACCTGGCTTTCGGCGGGGTCCGAAGTCGCGGCCCGACTCGCGGCCGGAGCGGTCATTGACGCCGTGGGCGGAGTGATCAACGACCCAAGTCAGCGCGCCTTCTGCCTCGTCCGGCCTCCCGGACATCATGCCCGACCTGACGACCCGATGGGCTTCTGTTTGTACGGCAGCGTTGCCGTCGGGGCCGCCGATGCCATCGCGCGGCTCGGCCTGAACCGGGTCTTGATCATCGACTGGGACGTCCATCATGGAAACGGCACCCAGGAAATGTTTTACGACAATCCCCGAGTCGGTTTTTTTTCGATTCATCGTCACCCCTTCTACCCGGGGACCGGCGATCGGACCGAGACGGGAACCGGCCGAGGGCACGGGACGACTATGAACGTCCCGCTGAAGTTTGGGACAACCCGCAACGATTACCTGAACGCATTCCGAACGAATCTCGAGCGTTTTGCCGACCAGATCAAACCCGAGTTGATCTTGCTCAGCGCGGGCTTCGACGCCCACGCCCAAGATCCCGTGGGCAGCTTGGGACTAGAAACCGAGGACTTCCACGAGATGACCCAGGTCGTGCTGAGTATCGCCGCGAATTATACCAACGGGAGCATCGTGAGCGTTTTGGAAGGAGGCTACAATGCGTCGATCCTGGCGGGATGCGTATCCGAGCATCTGGAAGACTTAGGATGTGCGATCGAATCAGCACAAGGCTGAAGATGGATGACAAACAGGGATTGAAATCAGTTGCAAACCCCGAAGTGACCCCGGCGGGATTTGAACCCGCGTTGCATGCGTGAAAAGCATGTGTCCTAGACCAGGCTAGACGACGGGGCCA
>JAABUX010003548.1_pt1 | contig 20569 bp, 20 predicted proteins | sample 5561851 | NCBI WGS metagenome assembly JAABUX01 (sample SAMN10711883, study PRJNA513361) | rock metagenome | isolation source: Antarctica rocks | place: Antarctica: Victoria Land, Richard Nunatak red sandstone | collected 2016-01-03 | reverse complement strand
ACTCAAAAGGGTTTTAAGTTCCGATGGGGTCTCAGTAATATCTATCTTGACAATTCCAGCCATAAAACTAAAAGAGATGAAATTACTAGTTTAATCTGTAGTGTACCAAAACTAAAATGGTATTAGCCCGCGACCCCCTAGGCATCAAACCCCTATACTACTGGTCTACTGGCTCAACGCTAGTGTTCGCTTCAGAACTCAAAAGTGTTCTAGCCTCCGGGCTGCCTACCATCACCTTAAGTCCACAGGGGTTATATGGCTACCTGGTCAGCGGTTCAGTGCCAGAGCCGCACACTCTCATTCAGGGAATCAACTGTCTAGAGGCTGGTCATTGGCTGCATTGGCAATCTGGCCATTTTACCCACTCGCGGTATTGGCAAATCAACTTTACTCCTGAAACGATTTCATTACCAGAAGCTAAAGAGAAAGTCCGCGCTGCCCTGATCGACTCGATTGGGCATCACTTTGTCAGTGATGTGCCGGTGGGTATATTTCTCAGTGGAGGTATCGACTCCACCGCAGTTGTTGCCTTAGCCCGTCAAAATCAGCTGGGTGAGCTACGCACCTACTCGATTGCTTTTGAAGAGTCTGACTGGAATGAAGGGGAGATTGCCCAGAAAGTTGCTGATACTTTTGAAACTGACCATACAGAATATAAAATCACGGCGTCATTGGGTCGAGAGCTACTCCCTCAATTCTTAGCAGCCATCGATCAGCCCAGTATCGATGGCTTTAATACATTCTGTGTTTCTCAGCTTGCCCACAAAGACGGCACCAAAGTAGTCCTCTCTGGCTTGGGCGGGGACGAGCTATTTGGCGGATACAAGTCATTTCAAAAAGTCCCGCAAATGGTGCGCTTGAGTCACCGATTCCAAGCTCTTCACCCCATCAGTACAGCTATAGGGATGGGATTAAGAACATTGGGGAAAATCGTCACGAGTCAAGCGTCTGGGCGACTTCTTACAGCAAACCCCGAGTACGTCGTCGGTTGCTGCTTACCGCAGTTTTCGGGGGATTTTTTCTCACTCGGAAGCCTGGGCGATTCTGCAAAACAGACACTACGCCTTAGCTTTCAGCGGCTCTCTAAGCGAAGTGTTAGGAGACCACGCCAGTTCTCGATCCGGCACAGAGTTACTCCGCTTCCTCGCTCCCGAGTCCCCCAATTTACCAACTCTTGAAGACGAAGTGAGTCTGCTTGAACTTAGTTGCTATATGCGAAATCAGTTGCTGCGAGATAGCGATGTCATGAGTATGGCTTCGGGGCTGGAGCTGCGGGTTCCTTTGGTAGATCGGGTTTTAGTGGAAGCGATCGCCGGCATTCCTAGCAATATTCGTCTAGCCCCTGGAAAGCAACTGTTGATTCAAGCCGTTCCTGAGTTACCCATCTGTGTTCTCAATCGTCCGAAACGGGGATTCTTCTTCCCCTTTGAAGAATGGATGGCAGGAGAATGGCGTGATTATTTCCCTGAGGTTGAGTGCGACAAAAACATACCCCTAAAGCCTTGGTATCGTCGCTGGAGTCTAAGCATCCTCCAACATTGGTGGGAGGAGATTTCAGCATGAAAGTACTCCATGTGATTCCCTCGGTTGCACCAGTGCGAGGTGGCCCCAGTCATGCTATTTTGGCAATGGTTAAAGCCTTAAAAGCGCAAGGCTTCGATGTTGAAATTGCGACAACGAACGACAACGGTTCTGATTTACTGAACGTCCCCTTGCACCAGCGCATCGAGTACGAGCAGGTGCCGGTTTGGTTTTTTCCTCGTTTTTCCCCAGCGATTGCCTGCGGCGCCGCACACGGTGCGATCGCATCCTTACAAGAATTCACCATATCTCGCCACTTAACCACTTGGCTCTGGCGACACCTGAGTGAGTATGACCTTTTGCATATCCATGCCATTTTCTCCTATCCGTCCACAGTTGCAATGGCGATCGCCCGCCTCAAACAAATCCCCTACATTGTTCGACCTCTAGGTCAGCTGTGTGAATGGTCTCTACAACAAAGTGCTTTTAAAAAGCAAGCTTACTTGACTCTGCTAGAATTGGCCAACCTCAATCACAGCAGAGCGCTTCACTTCACCTCAAAGCAGGAACAGCAAGAAGTAGCCAAACTGGGGGGTCTGTTGACCACTGGTTTTATTCTCCCACACGGTCTGTCTATACCCCCTCCCATAGCCAACGCTCGCCACCGTCTGCGGCAACTCCTGCAAGTGCCGCCAGATCAGCCTGTGCTCTTGTTTATGTCTCGCCTGCACCCCAAAAAAGGGTTGGACTACCTCATTCCTGCGCTAGGCAAACTAGCTCATCAACGTTTTACCTTTGTCTTGGCTGGGAGTGGTTCTCGTGAGTATGAAGCTGAAGTTGATGCCCTAATAGTTGCTGCTGGCATTCGCGATCGCACCTATCTCGCCGGATTTGTTGCAGACGAATTGAAAGATATATTACTCCAAGGAGCGGATATGTTCGCGCTCACTTCCCACTCCGAGAACTTTGGCATTGCTGTTTTAGAAGCTTTAGCAGTAGGGCTGCCTGTCCTTATTACCCCTGGTGTTGCTCTTGCTTGTGTAGTTGAGGAGTATCAACTTGGCTATGTATCAGAGTTGGATTCGAGCGCGATCGCACAATGCATGCAACATTTCCTAAGTTACCGACAAAAAGCTAAAGAGATGGGCGATCGCGCTCGTCAGTTGATTTTGGAGAAATACACTTGGAACCATACTGCCTCAAACCTGATCGAGGTATACACAGCCATCCTCAAAAATACTTCTATTCCTGCCTTTTCTTGATAATACTTTCAGTTTTATGCTTGAACAAATTACTCCTCTCATCCTCACCTTTAACGAAGCACCTAACATCAACCGTACCCTGCAGCGCCTAAGCTGGGCAAACAAAATTGTAGTCATTGACAGCTACAGTTCGGACGAAACCCTAGAAATTTTGCAATCCTACCCCCAAGTCCAGATATTTCAGCGGGAATTCGACACCCACACTAATCAATGTAACTATGGCTTACGGCAGGTAAAGTCAGAATGGGTGCTTTCACTAGATGCCGACTATATATTAACTGATGACTTGATTGCTGAAATTGATGCCATACCAAAAGCTGCTTTAGTAGATGGCTATCTAGTCAGGTTTAAATATTGTGTATTTGGCAAGTCGCTTAGCGGTACATTGCTTCCACCTCGCGAAGTTCTATTCAGAAGAGAGAAAGCAGTGTATGTCGATGATGGACATACGCAGCTGCTGCGTGTCAATGGAAAGTCTGGCAGGCTTTCTTCCTATATCTATCATGATGATCGCAAGTCACTGAGTCGATGGTTATGGGCGCAAGACCGATACATGATGATTGAGGCGAAAAAACTATTGGAAACCCCTGTTAGTGAACTTAATTTTGGCGATCGCGTCCGACGACACAAAATCCTTGCTCCCTTCGTCATCCTGATCTACTGCTTGATTATTAACAGGGGAATCCTGGATGGATGGGCTGGTTGGTATTACGCTTTTCAAAGAACTTTGGCTGAAATATTTTTCTCTATTCGTTTGATAGAAGCTGAGAAATTGCGTGGAAAGGAGTCTCCCAGTCAGGAGTCAAAAGTAAGAAAGACTTCCCCACAAGTCTGGGAAAAGAACCAATCTCCCCTTTAGCTCGCTCCACGAGGTGTGGGGTATCAACCTTGTTCTTTATAAAAAGCACGTCGATGAAAATTTTTCATCACAAGCGCAAGAAATACCGTTTTTTCTTTTTAGCAACTGTCTTGATTTTAGTCCTGGTCAGTATCATCCCTGTAGGACTGGCGCTCGCTACAACGAACACACCCCTACCCCAAGCCATCCTCACCTTGGGCGGTGGTTCAGCTCGGGAAGAGTTCACTGCCAAATTTGCCCAAATGTATCCATCTCTAGAAATCTGGGTTTCTTCTGGCACACCCCCCAATAATGCCCGTGAGATTTTTCAAAAAGCAGGTATCCCAAACACAAGGGTACATATCGACAGTCGTGCTGTCGATACCTTGACTAACTTCACCTCTCTAGTTGCGGACTTCAAACAACGCAACTTTCAGCATATTTACTTAATCACCTCCGACTTCCACATGCAGCGAGCGCAGGCGATCGCTACCCTAGTCCTCGGTAGCCAGGGCATTGCCTTCACCCCAGTTTTCGTTCCATCGGAGAAACCACCCGAATCCTGGCTCCTCATCCTGCGTGACAGTGGTCGTGCCCTCGTCTGGGTCGTTACAGGGCACACTGGAGCCAGCCTCAAACCTAGGCTTGAGTCGTGACATCTCCAGACGCTGACCTACGGTACAGCGCTGGCTTCCAAATTGTGAAATTGTGTTGCAGGAACCGGATTCGGCAGGTGTAATTCGCAGTCAGATTTTCCCTGGATTATGGCTATCAGTCTCCGCTTTACAAACGGGGAATTTGGCTGAGGTTTTAGCGGTTTTGCAGCAGGGATTGCAGACGGCACATCAGGGGTTTGTGGATCGTCTGAATCCGTCAGCAAGGGATTCCCTGAAGTCGGCTTATTAGTATCTCCCGATAATAGGTTTGAATTAAGCCAGAGTATCGTCACTGCTTTAGAACAGGTGGCTAGTGGTTCAATCAATGGGAATAGAATACGCGATCGCTACTTTGATGGGTTTGATATGGCGTCTGCTCATCGAGCATGGACTTCAGTTATTGGGGGGACAAAAATTAATGCTGAGCAGCTTAAAGCAATCTAACTGGAAACACTACCGTTTTCTTAAGTCTTCGCTTCGGAGTGGGCTGGTCACTTCCTTTAGTTTATTCTTACGGTGGATTTTGTGCCGCCCAATAACATCTAGTCAGAAATCAGCTATGGTGTTCGCTCCCCATCAAGATGACGAAACTCTTGGCTGTGGTGGTATGATTGCCTTTAAGCGGGAGCAGAAAGTACCAGTCTGGGTTGTGTTTCTCGCAGACGGGCAAGGATCGCACCGTAATCATCCTCGGATTAAACCAAAAGAATTAATCCAAATTCGTAAGCAAGAAGCTGTGACTGCCCTAACCACTTTAGGAGTTGAGCTGTCAGAGATTCATTTCCTCGACCAACCGGACGGCAGTCTGTCTAACCTGTCTGAAGACGAACGTCAGCACACTCTTGAGAGATTGGTTCAACTGTTACGTACCCTCAAACCCCAAGAAGTTTATGTACCTTATCGCAAAGACGGTCAATCAGATCATGAGGCTGCCTATGCCTTAGCTCAGGCAGCAATCGTAGAATCAAAGCTCGAGGTAGAACTGCTGCAATACCCAATTTGGGCAATGTGGTATCCCTGGCGATTTGAAATCAAATCCCCGGAGCTAGCTAATGCCTACCGATTGCCTCTTAACCAGGTTTGGGACAAAAAAAGGCGGGCGCTTGAGGCTTATCGTTCCCAATATTTACCTCTAGATTCTGAGTCGGAATCATCGCTGCCGCCAAATTTTTTAAAGCTGTTTCTCTCATCTGATGAAATTTTCTTTAAAGGCAGAGAATGAAACTGTGTTGGTTAATTCCTAGCGCTCGAGGTGGCGGTGTAGCTGCGGTTGCTTTGTCTTGTTGTAGGCAAGCGGCTAAGGCTGGACATGAGACAACACTGCTCATGCTCCTTCCACTAACTGGCTGGATGGATACTAGTCATGATTTTCGAGTCTCGTCTTTAGAGTTGATTGGAGCAGCTCAAGAAGCACCGAAAACACTGCTGCAATGGCTAGAGTCAAATCCGCAAGATGTCCTGTTTTTGAATGGCTGCGAACAAGCTGAGGCGGTTATTCCCTATTTGCACCCAGGCATTAAGTGTGTTTACGTCGTCCATGACACTGCTCCTCGATACTGGCGTACCGCCATCGTTCAAGAAGATAATATAGATGCGATCGTTGCCGTATCTGAAACTGTAGCAAGTTCGTTCCGACACCGCGTAAAACAGATGGCGAAGCTGTCTGTAATTCTGAATGGCTGTGTCTTCCCTGAACAACCTGAAGTGAATCGGTTACGGCAAGATGAACTAATTTTTTTGGGGGGTGATAATCCTTACAAGGGAGCGTTTGATCTGCTCAAGCTCTGGAAACAACTAGTTAAGCTTGGGTTTGCCGGAAAGCTGCACTGGTTCGGGAATGTGGCACCAGAATTTCGAGCTAGGCTTGAACATCTGCCTGATTGTGATAGAATTAATGTTTATGGTCATGTTAAACGTGAACTCATTTTCTCGACGGCTGCATCAGCAAAAGTTTTGCTCGCATTGACTCGCGCTGAGTCATTTGGTTTGGCTACGATTGAAGCGATGAGCATGGGATGTGTGCCGCTTGCCTGGGATATTGATACTGGAACTAAAGAAATATTCAACAGCGACAAGACAGGACTTTTTGCACCGTTAGGTAATACACAAGTCTTGGCTAGACTTGTGCTGTATGCTTGTAACAATTATCACGCTTTTGGTACTGCTGTGATTGAACACGCACGAGCTAACTTTGACGAAGCAGTAATGTGGAAAGGCTACGAGTCGCTGCTCGATTATATCTCTACTCTTGAGCCCATTGAAAGGACTAAAAAGGGTCAGCAACCAACAGCTTATAAACATCCACTCCGCCGGTTTCAGCTTTTGCCCCTCTCAATCCGTGCGGCAATTAGAGAATTTGTTGGGCGATCGCCTCGCCTCGGCTATTGGTTGCGTGACCTTCGCGGCTTTTAAGTATTTATACTATACGCATGTATGGCAATCAGTTTTCTATTTCTAGGCGCGAATAGTCCTTGGGCTTATGGTTTGGCAGAAGCTCTAGCTCAACGCCATGCTACCCACGCTACCCAATTTTATGATTGGCTGAATTACTATCGTCTGGGCTCCTATTGTCCTAGCCGAATCTCTCCACCCCTGCTATACCTGTCAATTCATGTACTGCCTCCCGGCTATGCAGGGCACCTAGAAGGGCTATTCCGATTTTACTTGCAACAGCTATGCCAGTGGTGGTATCAGCAACTAAAACAGGACTCAGGTGAAAATCCGTGGGTAGTAGCTCCCTATCCTTATCTCGCTCCTTGGGTACGCAAACTGCCCGTAGAGCGATTAATTTACTACAACTTTGATGACTACGTTCTCTATCGACCTCGCCGTGAAAGGAAAATTTTAGAGCAAGAAAATGAATTAATTGAACGCGCTGCTATTACCCTCTGCGCTTCCTACTCTCAAGTTATAACCCTTCAGAAGCGTCATCCCCACAGGGCTGCTCGCATTCACCATTACCCACACGGGGTTGTAGATTCCTACCTGAATCCGCAGCAAGAAAAATCGCCTGAGCCAATGACTGTAGGTTATGTCGGAAACTTAACTGAGCGTGTAGACTGGGAATTGATTTACCAAGTAGCCCAGGTTTGTCAAGACATAACATTTGTTTTTGTCGGTGGATTGGATTACAATCCTGGCGGAAGCGAACAGGATTGGCAATTAAACCGTGAGGCTGTCCTCAGATTACCAAATGTACGTCACGTAGGTAAAGTACCTCCAGCTGAGGTGGCGCAGTACTACTGGTCTTTTGCGGTGAATTGGATTCCCTATGCTGTGAGTGATCCTTTTAACCAAGCTTCCTGCCCCACCAAAATTATGGATGGCATTGCCAGTGCTCGCCCGATCTTGAGTACCGACATACCAGAGTGTCGTTTATATCCTGAGTGGATTACCATTTTTCATTCGGCAGCAGAAGCGATCGCACACCTCCACACTCAGTTGGCACAGGGAGAAAAGCCAGAAGCTCACGAGAAATGTCTAAAGCAATTAGAGTTTGCTCGGCAGCACACTTGGTCAAGAAGTGCTCATACGCTTGAAAACTTGCTAGCTCAATTATAAGCTAATTTGAATGAATTATGGCACTCCCCTTCCTTAAAGCGTTACTTCCTAACCATACACTACCCTTACCAATATTAAGTGGGCCTTTCCGGGGAGCAACTATTCACCTTAATCCTCGCTATTCTCTTCGTAAGGTTTTCGGGATTTACGAGCATGAGCTGAACGGATGGCTGGAAAGAGTCCTGCCCCGCGTTGATACTGTTCTAGATGTTGGCGCTAATGACGGCTACTTTACATTTGGCTGTGCAGCGGCGTTTCGTCGCCTTAGCCAATCAGCCCAAATCATCGCTTTCGAGCCGTTACGGCAGCACTTTGAAGAATTGAAGTCTAGCCTGTACAAGCAGCCAAAAGATCAAATCAAGATTGATGTTCACAATTGTTTGGTGGGAGCTGAGGTGAATGGGATGACGACACTTGATGCGATCGCGCCCCAAATAAATAATCCCACACATGAAAATGCACTCATTAAGATTGATGTGGAAGGAGCTGAACTAGAGGTAATTGCAGGAGCTTCTCTGTGGTTAAATCCAACCAACTACTTCCTGATCGAGGTTCATGACGCATCTTTTCTAGATATCCTGACACAAACTTTTTCGGCTCAGGGCATCAAACTCAGACAAGTGAATCAACAAGCGCTACCTATTATTGGTCGAGAAAGAAGGTCAGAGTTAAACTGGTGGCTGGTGTCAGAACTGTAGGGTGTAATGTGTTTGAGCTTATGTCTCAGTATGTCTGTGCATTTCGAGGTCGTAGGGACAATTATCAAGTTCCGTTGGCACTAGCTGAGAAGGGTTTGCTAGATCAGCTTATCACCGATTTTTATGCAGTAAATTTTCTTCAGAAAGTCGCTAAAATTTTACCCAAAGGATGGCGAAGTAAACTCGCCTTTCGCTTGGAATCTAGCATTCCGACAGAGCGGGTGAGATGTTTATGGGGTAATACTTTACTTGAACATACTCGCCATGAGCTGGGCTTGTCCCGTGCTGCTACTTTCTCTTGGCTGGATCAAAGTTTTGCCCACGCAGCTGCGTCGCGGGCACAAAGAACCAAAAGTAACTTACTGCTCTACACACCTTACGCCTGGGAAGCATTTACCGCGCCCTATCGTCACAATCCACGCAAAATTTTATTTGAATATCATTCTCACCGAGAATTTCAAACTCGCTTGTTAACGTCAGACTTAGAACGTTTTCCCTTTGTACAACAATCCTATGAAGAACAAACTGGCAAACATTTACCATCTCACCTAAAAGTTAGAGTTAGAGACTGTTGGCAGCAGGCAGATTTGATTTTGTGTCCCAGCAGTTTCACGCGGAAAACTCTACTGGCAGTTGGAGTAGAACCCAGTGACTGCAAGGTAATTCCTTACGGTATCGACCAGCCTATACCCCCGTTTAAAGAGCCTAAACTAGATAATTTCCAAGCTCTGTTTGTGGGTTCTGGAGTTCAGCGCAAAGGGTTACACCACCTGCTTTATGCATGGGGGCAAGCCAGTCTACCTAAAGATAGCCTGCTAACACTGGTTTGCAGAAACCTAGACCCCGGCATAGAGTCTCTTATCCATGAAACCCCCCAAGTCCGTCTAATTCGAGGCACCGATGCACCTCACCTGCGAAACCTCTATGAAACCAGTTCTCTTTTCGTCATGCCCTCTATTATAGAAGGGTTTGGTCAAGTATTTCTAGAAGCCCTGAGTTATGGTTGCCCTGTACTAGGCACAGTCAACACTTGCCTGCCTGACTTAGGTGGAGAGTCAGACGGTATTTTTCTTACAGAAGTGGGTAATTTAGACCAACTTACCTATCAACTTGAGTATTTAGCAGCTGGGCTACCTACAAATCCTGAACTCCGCCAAAAAGCTCGGTCTTGTGCCGAGCGTTTTTCCTGGAAAACTTTTCGGTATAAACTTGGTATTTTTCTATAAATCAACCAAATACTTCCTCTCAAGGAAGGGGGTGTAGGGGCAGGGCAATGCGCTAGGTTGATCGAGCGATCAGGTAGTGACTGCACAATAAAAACTTAGGTAATTTTAGGTAAATTTTTGCAAATTCAAACTATACCAAAGATTTCCGCCAGGTAAAAACAATAAAATTCTCGAAAATCAACTGGACTTCATGTATGATCTAATACTAAAGACAAATCAACGGCATGGGAAAATCGTAAATGCCCAGTTTTACTACTCAGACCAACCTGCCTGCTGCTGACACACAATTTATTGAATTCCTAGAAGCTATGGCAGTTAAGTTTGGTGTAGTAGAGCGCACTTCTTTTGCTGCAATCAATCAGGGTCAAAAAGTAGATACTGCTTTTGAAAACGAGTTGCAGCAGTCGAGCGGCTTTAGTTCTCAAGACGTTCGTAACGCCATAACCAAAGCAGATGCGAATTATAAATCTCAAAAGGAGCTAGTTGGCAATTACATAAAGGAGACATCGAATGCAATTACAGCGATTAAGGCGGCTATCAAGAAACTTGAAAAGAAAGTTTCGATTTTACAGAAACAGGGTCGAAAAAATCAAGATTTGTTAAAAGGCATTCCTAGTTTAGAGTTCAAGCTCCATCAGAAAAAGCGTAACTTGCACAATAAAGTTGCACGCCTCAAAGAACTAAAAGCAACTGAGAGGTCTGGACATTTTTCTGTGACCTTCGGCTCTAAGAAGCTTTTCAGAGCCCAGTACAACCTGGATGAGAACGGTTACAGAAACCACGAGGAGTGGCTAGAAGATTGGCGCTACCATCGCTCTAACCATATATTCTATGTGGGAGCCAACCGCTTTGCTAGTGGTAATTTACTATGCCGACTAACGTCTGAGGGGCAATTAACAATTACTGTCCCGCCATGTTTGCAGTCGCAGTTCGGCACTCACGTTACCTGCACTAGTGTGCTATTCCGGTACGGGCAGGAGTACATCAATGCAGCGTTAACGACCAAGCGGTTTGAAAACACAAACAAGAAAACAGGCAAAGTAAGTTGTCGTATTGGTACGGTTGCTCCACTAACTCACTTACTGATTAAGAAGGATGATCAATGGTACATTCATACCACCGTTGAGTTACCTGAAGTCCCTTATCAGTCACATAGAAAAAATGGAGTGTTGGGAGTTGACCTTAACCCCGCATCAGCTGACTGGGCAGTATGCGATACCGAAGGGAATCTCAAAGCAAGTGGAACTCTCAGGTTAAATATCCAGGATAAGTCCCGTGAGGCTACTAAAGACGCGCTAGGTAAGTTGTGTGCTGAATTAGTCCGGTTGGCAGAATCTTTTGAGGTGCCGATTTCTATTGAGAAATTGGACTTCACCAAAAAGAAGGCATCCTTGGGTGAATGCTCTGCAAAATATTCTCGGATGCTTTCAAATTTTGCCTACTCTAGCTTTACCCAGATGTTAGAAGCTAGGTGTCAAAAGTTTGGAATTCAACTGATAAAAGTTGACCCGGCTTACTCTTCGGTACAGGGTCTGACAAAGTTCGTAGCTATGTATGGCTTGAATTCTGGAACCGCCGCTGCATTGGTTCTAGCAAGACGAGCTTTAAGGAAATCTGAGCGGTTGCCGCGTGTTCTCCATGTCACCCTGAAAAAACCAGTGGATAGTTTCAGGCATGTATGGGGAGCTTGGAGCGTGGTAGCCCGTGTGTTGGATAGCTGTGGCGGTGAGACGGCGCTGCAGGAGGGTTTCCCTCCGCAGGCGACCGCGAACCCGAAGGGCAGGGCTCGCCATCGGTTCTACACCCAGAGAGGGGAGGCTAACAGCCTATTGGAGGTCACGCTTGCCAGTCTTCGGGCTGGCAAGCAAGGCTCTGCCACTTCCAAATCAGGGTGAGATTCCCTGACCCTAGAAATCCCGGTGCGCTTGGGGTTTCGGCTTAGTGCCTAATTTTGCCTAAGTTTTTGATAGCGCATTACAGCAAGCCGTAATCATAATTAGCCAAAATTTCAGAGAGCAGTACGGGCATTCGTGACAGGTTAAGAAAACTGCGCTTTTGTCAAGTGGGGGACAGGAAAAGGTGATAAATCTAGCTTGGGGACGGGCTTTCGTCTTAAATTTAGCGGAACTGTCGAGGGGCATCTAAAAGACTTTGTCAAAAAAGATCCGTTCAGTGGGGAATTGGCTCGACCCTATCTGAACTCGCCACTCCTTGTTGATGAAATTATGCAAGCAGGAACCGCAGTACCCGATCCAGGTGGTGTTGCAGGTGCTTTACGATGGGATGTACCAGGCGCTTTTCGTAGTTCAGATGGTACTTGGGAGCTAGTTATCGATCCAAAAACTAAGACTATCCTGCATTTCAACTTTACTACTAGGTAACAAAAATGAAATTTGAGGTTCTCCCCGTACCAGATGTAGTCCGTAACAAGTTGATATATCGTTCAGAAGATTATGCCTTTAACGTTGATTCCCGACCAGAGACAGGGATAACATCTCTACTGGTTAATAATTTGCAATTAGAGATTGACGAAAATGGTCAGATTTTGTACGTGTGGGGTTACTGTCCATACCAAACGTGGAGGCGCACTGATTCAGTTCCATCAAGTTTTATCCAAGGTATCTTACTTGTTCACTTAGAAACCGAGATTATTCCTGGTGTCTCGAATAGATTGACAGAACCTGGAGCCTGGCCCATTTTCGTCAATCCCGACATTGGGTGGGTATGTGTTGGAGAGCTAGATTCTTCTCCTACAGCCAGGTCGGTTGAATTTGCCTTGAACAGTGTTGCAGTGATTGAAGATGGTCTGTTGAGAGCACTTTGGCTGCATCCAGAGAATCTACCCGAGCAAGTGAAGGAATTTATGACTATCTAATCGGTCAAGATGCACTACTCGAATCTATAGTTACGTTCCAGTGGAATGCTGCCAACCGGCTGACAACCGTCACTCGCGGCAGGCAAATCACCAAGATCACCTACGACGGTCTTGACCGCTTTGTGCGCATTACTGATACAGGAACTGCTACCAATAGTGATGTGCGGTACCTCTGGGATGGCGACCAGATTGTCGCTCAGCTCGATAGCACTGGCACGACTGTTTTGAAGCGCTATTTCGCGCTTCGGCGTGCAAGTTGGGACAACGAACTCCTACTACAGGGAACCCTAACCGGAGCGTCGGTTGGTGCTGAAATCGGCGGCACAGCAGGAACTTTATTGGGAGGTGTTGGTGGAACCTTATTGGAGCCCGGTGGTGGAACTATCGTCGGTGGGATAAAGGACACTCATTTTAACCTAAGCATTATTCCAGACCAAATTAGCTTGTGATTGCCTTAAATTCACTTCTGCTTTAGGTTGCAGCACTTGAAACTGGCACTTTAGCATAACGAGTACGGTAAAGCCGATAACATAGACCATATTCACAATTAGCCTCTCTCAGTACAGAGCATTTTTCTTGAGTTGGTTGAGCTATAAATAACTGATTAAAAGACTGCTTGAATACAGAAATAAGGAATAACGAATAGAAGGAGGATATATGCGGTTTGAAGAGGCATGGGAACAATATGACTTTACCGAGTCAGAAATAATTAGTATTGGTTGGGAATTCCCTCTTAGCTATGTATTAAAAGTAAATTATTATTGGGATTTAACCTCAGAAAGTCAACCAGGACAGGGGGCTACTGTCGCGACTGATGACCAATGGCTTTCTCTTGTTTTGCAAAACTGTATTCGTCTATATTTTGAGAGCGCTAAGAATATCGAAAGCCTAGCGCTTTTATCAACAGATGTGGACTTTATCCGTCCGGCAAACTTTGGCACTATTGTTGGTTGGGGTCTTGTAACTCCATCTCCATGGCTCGAAGAGTTAGGACTGACACCAAATGAATGGTCTCATATCTTCTTTCATGGTGCTAATGGTAAGACTGAAGTGCTGTGTCGTTCTCTGATGGTCAGGCGATAACTTGCTGGTATTGTTAGGTAACCTGTACGCTAACCTGGGGCAGTCGTACTGTGCTGTCACTAAGTGCCAAGTCTAGCCATGAAGTTCCGAATATATTTCTGGAGTTGGCACGCGAGCCCATTTTTCTGAGTTTTAGTGCCTGAAAGTGGCTTCTACCTGTAGCGACCTGCAATACTAATCGCTCAAACCTGCAATCAAGGTATTCTCAAACCAGGATTATTTGCAACTATAATTACGTTTCAACCAGGATTAAGTGCAACTGAACCAGGATTAAATGCAACCATTCGTGACAGGTTAAGAAAACTGCGCTTTTGTCAAGTGGGGGACAGGAAAAGGTGATAAATCTAGCTTGACGACGGGCTTTCGTAAGGCTTTGACAACGTCTAAATCTTGATTTTCTTTGGCAGCAAAATACTTAACCGGGTCGGTAGCTTTACCTTGGTCATAAGCAACGCTGAAATGATACAAACCCCGATAAAGCATTACCAAAGAAATGCGGTCAAAGGGTATAGATAATTCATCAGCAACAGCATCTCCTAAATCGACCAATACCGCATAAAATAGCCAAGTAGCCCACACTTGTAACTTAACGCCATTAATCGAGCCAGTCCACAAGTAAGATAATCCCAACAAGCGTTTTACCGTGTGAAAAGCCGATTCAATTCGCCAACGGCGACGATATAGGTCAGCGACTACATAAGGAGGCAAAACAACTGGGTCAAGGACCCTCGTGATGTAGGAATACCAAGTTTTGCCAAAACGAATCTCAACTCTACGCAATGTGAGAATTAGAGTAGCATTACGACCAGTGCCAAGTTTAATTAATTGGTCTCGAATGTTATGAAAAGACGTGAAGCTCGTGACGACTTTGACAGCAGCACCAGCTTTGATCCGGGTGATGAAGTCAACGTTCTGGCTAATTAGCTGTTCAAAAAATCGCTCTGACAGGGCTTGTTGAGATACTTTTGTGCAAGGACACCACAATAAGTCAACTCTAGCTAAAAGGCGAGTTAACTCTTGTACACCCGAAACTTGCCTCCACAACATGCGTCAACACCACTGCCATCGCAAAAATCGCCGGACTCAATAACGCTTCAAGCTGATTGGCGATCGCTTCATTATTGGGACTGGGTTGGTTGTGCCGTTGTATATGATCGGGATTGCGGTGTGTCCGTTTGGGCATGAGTGGTATCTGAGTCCATCCACCTGCGTGGGGTGCTTCCAGATCGCCTGTGACCACTGGCGTGCCATCAGATAGGAACCAGACACTAGCCTAGCATCAGCTCCCAGTTTGACCAAGCTACTGCCGATTAGGTCTGCCAATAGCAGAGGTTTGTCAGACCTAATGCACACCAAATTCCTTCGCCTCAGAGCGGCTTCTGCCACACCCCGCGCCCCATGCACTCGACCATAGGACTCAATGAAGGCAGCATACTCATCATCACCAACGTAGAGGATGCCGTATCCCAGCTCAGTTCCATCAAACCGACCGCGACCACTCCGGTCAAAGTACAAGGCACTGGAGTGTTCGACCGGATTCAATCGATACCAAGGTCCTGGACTCTGAATTATCGGGAGAGTGCGGGTGTTGAAGTCTGGAGGTGGCTCTGGATGTGCGGCTAATGGTTCTTCAGGCAGCTCCATGGTGGCCATAGCATTGGGCTGCCCAGACTACTGCATCTATCTCCCCAGCTTGTAGACGCTCTAGGGGAGTCGCTCCTCTGAGACGAATATCACCCGTTTTCAAGAACATTAACTGGGTCCAGGAATCATGATCTCTTTGGATGTGCAGCACACGCTCTAGCCCAGATAGCACCTTACCCTCGTGAAACTGCCAGGTTGGATAATGATATCCCCGTCTTCCCAGAGATACACCCAAAAGTTGTCCTTTTGAACGACGCTTATCAACGGCCTGCCGAGTTATATGCAGCATCTGGGCTACCTCCTCACTAGTGAAAGGTTGACCATCCCCGTAAAGCAGGTCGTGTTTAACCAGGACTCCTCTGAGGCGAGCCGCTGCCAAAGGATCACTAGGTGCCAGTGCTTTGAGTGCTTCTGGGAGTGTGAAAACTTTTACTATTGCCTCGAAACTTCCCGTCTGGTTATAAATATCAGCAGGAATATTCGTGGCTTTGCTTACCTCTACTGCGACCTCGACTAAATCTTGCAAAAGCTGACTGTGTAATGTCTTTTTTTTAATTTCTGACAAAGCTTCTGACATAGAGTGCTTGACAGGCTCTGGTGCCTCAAGTATCTGCGCAATCAGCTTCTGTTCTTCCGGTGTAGCGTTATGCACCTTCTGCACTAGAGCTTCGGTTTTCATCCCCAATACCAACTCAAGTCACCTTCCCTAACCTTAACAAGGTTGCGCAACTTCGTCAACTAGCCGGTGAATGTGGAACAAACGCTCTTCCTGGCGATGCTATGCTAGCACCCCTCCCTAATCACCCGGTAGCATTGTCAGGAGTAATTTAGATGGGTTTGCTCTGGGTGTAGGGGGTAGGGGGTGGGCATAAAGTCTTTCCCTATACCCCACACCCTCACACCCTTAACTCGGTCAGGTTAAACTTGAGCAAGCCCAGTCGTGCTGGCAGCACCTTATGTCACATCACCTAGCTGATCTGATTTCGACAACCCCAGATGGCCAGCCTGTCCTTACAGGAACAAGCATTACGGTTGAGAGTATTCTAGAGAAGCTGCGAGATGGAGAATGGCTGCATGACATTCTGACGGCTTATCACTTAGGGTGCGACTCATACATTGAAGCAGCAGTGAGGTATGCGACTAGCCTACCCGAAGAACATCCATTGGCTCAGTTGTATCAAGCCTATCAGCAACAGCATCAACAAAAAGTTCAGCGCATTCTGACGCAGTTCAAACAGCATTCCCAAGCCATTTACGGTGATAGGCTTAAACGAATCATTCTATTTGGTTCCCAAGCCAGAAATGACGCCTGGCCAGGCTCTGACATCGACGTACTGGTAGTTCTCAAACAATCGTTAGATACTTACGCTGACGGTAGACTTGTCACAGACTTCATTGCTAAAAACTCCATAGAAACAGGCGAACTTATCAGTTGCGTATTCATGGATGAAGCTCGTTTCGAGCATTCACCGGAATCTCTACTAGCGGATATTCGGCATGATGGAATTGCTTTATGACGGCTGAGCAACAAGACCTGCTGGAAAAAGCCGCAAGAAAGCTAGCTTCCGCTTTCATTGAGTCTTCAAGGCGGCTATCCAGAAGATGCAGCATCTCGCGCCTATTACTCGATATTTTGTGTAACCGAATATTTCACAAATCAAACAGGATTGCTATATAATGACTCGTATTGCCATACTTTTCTCCAATTATGGTCCTTATCACCTAGCTCGCTTACGGAGCTTTCATCAGCACTGTAGTAAGATAGGCTGGGAAGTGGTAGGGATTGAGCTAGCACGCCAAGAAGTAGAGCATGCCTGGAAGACTAGCGTTGAAGGACTTCCTTTTAAAGTTGTTTCTGCACTTGAAAAGCAGCAACTTCAGCAGGCAAACTTCAGTCAATTGCTACAACGGCTTTATGCTGTTCTATCTCAGGTTAAACCGCAGATATTGGTGATTGCTGGTTATGCAAAACCTACGATGCTGGCAGCTCTTCTGTGGAGTCTCTGTAACCAAAAACCTGCCGTTCTTTTTTCTGTAACTAAGCAGGATGATGCACCTCGTTATTGGTGGCTTGAAACCATCAAAAAATGGATAGTGAAACGCTACAAAGCTGCTCTAGTAGGCGGACAACCACACAAGGATTACTTGATTGAATTGGGTATGTCTGCTGAAGCGATTTTCTTGGGCTACAACGTGGTAGGTAATGAGTTTTATCACCCAAGCAAAATTAGGTCTCTTCCTGTGCCTCTTTATAGATCCTACTTCTTGGCAATCAATCTCTTTGTACCTAAGAAAAATATTTTATTTCTCATCTCTTCCTACGCAGGATATCGTCAAGCAGCAGGTACTCATGCTTGGGATTTGGTACTTTGTGGCGACGGTGAGCTTCGTCCCCAGATTGAGAAACATATTACAGAGCTAGCTTTACAAGATCATATCCATTTACCCGGCTTTCTCCAGCAAGACGAACTCCTGCCATACTTTGCCCATGCCCAGTATTTTGTTCATGCCAGTATTCAGGAGCAGTGGGGGCTGGTGGTGAATGAAGCAATGGCAGCTGGTTTGCCCGTGCTAGTCTCCAACAGGTGTGGCTGTTTTGATGACTTAGTTATCGAAGGTGTTAATGGTTTTGGCTTCGATCCTGAGAATGCTCCACAACTGACTGCTCTGATGCTGAAGATGAGTTCGCCAGAAGTAAACTTAAAAGCAATGGGGTCAGCATCACTTGAACATATTCAGAATTTTTCCCCCGACTACTTTGCTCAAGGTTTAATGCAAGCAGTTAATTACGCTCTAGCCCATCGTTAGTTTCTGACTTCATTTGACAATACCTTTCAATTCAACTCCAATCAAACTCCGGTGAACTTTCACTCGATAAAACCGCACATCGGTTATTCGATTCTTGAAAGAATTTACAGGTTCTGGCTTCTCACTTCTGGTTTGTGCAAGCATATCCTCAATGAATGCTGCTGTTGAGCTGCTCCCATCCATAATAACCGCTGGATTTCCTTGGAGTGCAACAGGGTAGGAACCATTATTATACTTGCGACCATATAGCAAGGCGGTTTTGGCTTTAGGAGAGTTATTCACCAGGTACGAATCATTGTTTCCTTGCATCCCCAATGCCAGTACCTTTGTATTAGAGCCGTCTCCATCTACTAGAATGCGGTCGTTAATGAGACCACCTATAATAGTCACCTTACCTTTAAAATTGTTAACATTTACAGCCGGAGTAGGTTTACCCGTTGCGGTAGCAATCATGCCATTATGAAGTGTAAAGGTGCCTTGGTCTGTGAGTTGGATAAAACCTGGATTAGAGCCAGTTTCATACCAAATATTTCTTGCCATTAACCGTCCACCATTAGAGAGAGTGTAGCTGATATTATTATTGCTAGAGGCACCTGAGAAGATATTGGTTTTCCCCTCAAGCGGTTTACCTAAGGCAGCACTTGCACCCCCAACTACCTTCACACTCGTACCAGTGCAGTCACTATGGTAAAAGTTATGCAGTTCTATATTAGTATGGTCTAACCCATCTACTAATAGATTGTATTGGGAGGAACCCTCTATTAAGAAGACCTGCTCCATAAATACTCTTGACCCTGGTTGATCTGCATTATCAACTAAGATGCCATTGCTATTACCAGCACAATCAATGCTAAAATCATGCAGAGTGGCATGCGATCGCCCAACCAGATGTAACACTGTGCCACCATTTAACCCTGCCCAAGTTAGTGATGTGTTAAAGCCATCGCCCATTAGCTGTATATCACTTTTAGCTGGAATCACTAGCGTCTGATTAATTAAGTAGTTTCCAGCCGGTAAATGGACTATTGGATGTTGACCATTGTGTTTAGCAGCAGAATCAATGGCTTTTTGAATTGCAGCAGCAGCAGAGCCCACAGGCACTTCAAATACTTTCTTACTTGCTGTAAGCCAAGAAGTTGGCAGTTTGGGCATACTCGCATTTATCTGCTCAGGGGTAACAATTTGGTCATTAACCCTGATAGACCGTCCTTCTACCTCGATCATATTACTAATAGTACACTTATTTCCCACAGAAACTAAATCTACTGGTGCAAAAGTCTTGTATCTTACCACAGGCCCTAACGACCACTTTCTACTTATAATGGCATTATCCATTAGCAATACAGGGCCAAGATTCTGTATTCTTATGGGGGAGTCATCCTCAGGGTGAATAATTGTGTTTCCTTGGATGGTAGTGGGAGAACCATTCTGCCCAACAAAGTTGGCTATAAAGAAGGCTTTAGAGTTGAGAGAAAAGTTATTGCGCAGAGAGAAGAATTCGGCGTTTCCTACTTCCACGTCGGCTGATGTAGAGCCAATAAAGATGGAGTTAAAGACATGGAAGTTTCCCGATCCGGGGTGATTCGTTACTCCCACTTTACAGTTATTAAACGTTGAGTACCAAACAAACCAATCGAGAGCATTAAAGTTTTTTGTTATAATTCCGGCAGTGGAGCAACGAATAAATTGACATCGCAATACAGCACTTTCCGCCGCCCCATGTCCTAAAGCACCTGCTTGAATGCCGTAACCTAGATCTTGAAAAGTAATGTCAGCGTATTCGTTTCCACTATCGAAATTAGGCACATTGCCGTCCCAAGATTGATCAACGGCTATCAAGGCTCCACGATTACCATCAAAGGTTAGTCTGAGCAACCTAGAGTAGCGAACGCCGTTTAAGTGCAACATGATACCATCTTGAGGACCATCCCACTTAATCGTAGTACTGCTTGGATTTTGACCCACAACACTTACATTTAGGTGAGAGGTCATGACCAAAGTTTGAGTAATGCGATATGTGCCTGCTGGCAGATATAGCACCTTTGGACGATGATCCTGCGCTAGATCATTAAGAGCTTGTTGCAAAGCATTAGTATCGTCCTTAACTCCGTCCCCAGTTGCATGGTAGTCCTTTTTTACGTTGCTCCAACTAGGAAAAGATCCAACCAACTTTTGTTGGATACTAGAAGCTGAAAATAATGTTTTACTTGTTAGAGTCTGAACAGCGGTTAAATGGACAATCTTAGCAGCAGCAGCACCAGCAACGAAGCCGCTAGTGCAGTTCGGCAGAAGTAACGCACCAGATTAGACAGACTCTGGGTAGCCTTCAAACTTCCACAAAAATGGTTTAGCCATCGTGCGGTTGTAGTAGGCAATAAAGTCTAAAAGCTTCTGCTT
>JAABUX010003546.1_pt1 | contig 20587 bp, 19 predicted proteins | sample 5561851 | NCBI WGS metagenome assembly JAABUX01 (sample SAMN10711883, study PRJNA513361) | rock metagenome | isolation source: Antarctica rocks | place: Antarctica: Victoria Land, Richard Nunatak red sandstone | collected 2016-01-03 | reverse complement strand
TTTCGTTCGCGCGGGAGATCGACGCCGGAGCGGGGGTCGCGATCCTGGAAGGGTTCGCCACCTGAGGCGGGCGCACGCGGCATAGGAGCGACGTGGAGGAATCTACAGAACTTCCCGGACACAACCGAGTCAGCGGTGATCCGGTACGCTGCCATGCATGACTGGGATCTATCCGACCGACCGATCTGACGCCGAATGGGAATGCCTGACGCGGTATCTTCCTGCCAAACGACCACGCGGGAGGCCGTGCGGTCACCCGCTGCGCGCCATCCTTGATGCCGTCTTCTCTCTCCTACGCACCGGATGCCCGTGGCGTTATCTTCCGCGCGATTTTCCGCCCTGGCAACCGGTCTATTACCATTTCCGCCGCCTCCGCCTTACCGGCGTCTGGCCCAGCATCCTCACCGCCCTCCGGGCAGCGGAGCGGCGCAGGGTCGGCAAAGAGCCGCAGCCGAGCGCGGCGATCTTGGACGCCCAGAGCGTCAAGACGGTCGAAGAATCGGCGGCGATCAGTGGTTACGACGGGCACAAGCGCGTCAAGGGACGCAAGCGCGGGCGCCCTCTGGGCAGTTCCTCGTGGACACGCGGGGCCTGCCGCTCTCCATCTCCGTTACACCCGCGAGCACACACGACAAGGTTGGCGCGTGGCGCCTACTCGCCGGGCTGAAGCCACTTGTGCCTCGCCTGGCGAAGATCTGGGCGGACGGGGCGTAGACGAGCGGGGAGTTGGCGCGCTGGTGCAAGGACTATGGAGGCGGGGATCTGGAGATCGTCGGGCGGGACCCGGAGGTGCAGGGCTTCGCGGTCCAGCCGCGGCGGTGGGTCGTATAACGTACATTTGCATGGCTGGTGCGCAATCGCCGCCTGCGCATCGACTACGAACGGAAGGTGCAAACGAGCGAGACCCTGATCGAGGTCGCGATGATCCGCCTGCTCCTGCGACGGCCTGCGAGGACGGCATGACGATTCCAAAACACGCTCTTACCGCTCATACCACGCGAGGTCGCCCTCATCCATTTCGTGCTCATCCTGTGAGATACATTTCCGGCGCCCCCGCCGCCAATCCCCTCTAAGCGAGGCAGTCAAGACCGGGGAGAGAGCCGTGGCGAGCGTGCCTTGACGCACCGCAATACTCTCCTGTCGGCGGGCGCATTCTTTGCCAATTCGATAACACTCCGGCAATTGCATGTGATTGCACGGTGATATGCACATCTCCCCTTCATAAACAGTGCTTACGCGATCCTACTCCTTACCTCACCTCATCCGCATGTCCGCACGTTATCGTTGAACCCAGTGATTCATGTTCGCTAAGGAGGTCAATAATGCATAACCAAACGCGCCTACACCGCCGAGTGATGATCCAAGGCCTCGCGGGGATTGCGGGAAGCGCGATTCTTGCCGCATGTGGAGGTGCCGAGACTGCGACAAGCACTACCGTTCCGGTATCCGTTGCCCCTACTGCACGCGTCAATACCCCAAGCGCGGCGGCGACCATAAGTATGACGGCGAACAGCACGGTGCAAGGAGCGACAAGTAGCCAGCCCACAATTACCCAAGCGGCAATGCAAAACACTGCGCCAGCATCCGGCATGATTGACCTTCTTGAGTCTGGCGACTCTGCTGTGGCAGGGCCACTACAGCAACTCTCAGACTCCGGGCTGTTCCAAAAGGCCGGGGTGAAAGTGAACCTCATCAATCCCGGCGGGAGCGACGAACAGGTTGACGAGCGGCTCAAGGCGAACCGCGTTGCCGGTCAGCTTCCCGATCTCGCCGTGGTCAGTAGCGCATCAGCGCGTATTTATGTCGATGCGAATCTCGCACAGCCTCTCGAAGGGATCATTTCCAGCGATACCGCCTTTAACGGTGCGGACTTGAACCCAGGGCTCCTTGCAACCGGGAAGCTCAAGGGGCATCAATACGCAATGCCCTTTCTTGCGGGATTCCTCGTTATGTACTACAATCCAGATGATTTCCAAAAGGCAGGCTTGGATGCTAATAAGCCGCCACAAACCTTCACGGAACTCGGCAATCAAGCACAGCAGATTGTAGCAAAGAATGCCGCGCGATACGGTGCCGTTTTTGCCTATGACAGCGACAATATGTGGCCGGTACAGAACTTCCTCGCCTCTGCGGGCGGTTCTTGGACGAACGCAGACGAGACGAAAATTACTTTTACCACCCCACAGCTACAGAGCATTATGACGTTCTTCTCAGGACTGGCGAAGCAACATGCTACGGCTGCACTCACACGGCAAGAAGCACGCGAAGCATTCTACCGGGGAGACCTAGCGATGCTGGTTGACTCGAGTTCTACCCTCGGCACCGCAAAGAAAACGGCGAAATTCGACGTGCGATTCACGAGCTATCCGATACCCGACGGGGGCAGTCGCAAAACGGTTCCGTCGTCGGAAACCCTCGTGATGTTTACCAAAGACTTGATGCGCCAAGCGGCCGCGTGGCAGGCAATTAAGCAGGTGATTGGTCAGGATGGCTCGGCAAAGATCATCGAGGCGGGTGCTGGGGGACTCCTTGCGATGAGCAACGCCGCCAACAACAACGCCGCGCCCATGTACCCAATCCTGAAGACGGGGTTGAATGACACAAGCAGTGCCGGAGGTCCGTGGTATCAGTTTCCCGGCACCCACGGCACGGAGATATGGAATATTCTCCGCAATCAGGTTGTCGCAGTGCTTCAGGGTAACAAAGAGCCGACTGATGCCTTGAAAGCGGCGGAAGCCGACGCACAACCCTTACTGGCCTCATAGGTTACGCGTGGAAGCAAGGTTGCCACCTCATGACGAAACGTTAGATTCAGGGACAAGAATTTTGGCACATCCGCAGTTCCTTGAAGGTGATGCCCCTCGTGCCCGGTCTCCGAGGGACCGGGCTCAATTTATCCGCGCCGGGTTCGATGTCTCTCTTCTCCTCGGGCCTGCCCTCGTCCTCCTGATCGTCTTTGTCGTCGTCCCACTCGTTGTCGTTGCGATTCTCGCATTTTTCACCTACAATCCCCTTTCGGGAACGGGTCGCTTCGTTGGTCTCACCAACTATCGCCGCGTGCTCGCGAGCACCGAGTACCGAACCGCTGCAGTTAACACGGCGGAATACTTCATTCTGACCGTTCCACTCACGCTGGTCCTCGGGCTATCAGCCGCGCTCGGCATCCATCGACTGGGGAGCGGCGGTCAGGTCTGGCGAGTCATTTACTTCCTTCCCGTTGCCTCTACCTTAGCCGCGACGTCGGTAGTTTGGCGCTGGCTATTCTATCCACGGACCGGTGTGATCGATGCAACAATCGGTCGCTTATTAGGGGTCACCGACTGGTTGCACTCCAGCCGCTTGGTCATACCTGCCATCGCACTCGTGGGGATTTGGGAAGGGATTGGCTTCGCGGTCGTCATTTTCCTCGCCGGACTCAACGGCGTACCCGCAGGGCCACTCGAAGCAGCCCGTCTCGACGGGGCCGGAGCGTGGTCGCGCTTCTGGCACATCACCCTGCCCTCGCTTAGCCCTGCGCTTATGTTCAACTTGGTGCTGAGCACACGCAATGCCCTCCGTGTGTATGACGAAGTGCGTGTCATGACCGGGGGCGGACCAGCTGACCGCTCGAATACATTGGCGTTCCTGATTTGGAAGCGCGGCATCCAATTCCTCGATGTCGGCGGAGGTGCCGTGATCACGATCACGCTGCTTGCCCTGATACTCCTTATGACGGCATTGCAATTCGCGCTTGGTGGCAGCCGGATCGAGGGAGCAGGCACTCAATGAAACGGACGTGGCGTTTCTGGTTGTCGCAATCTGGTATACATCTCGCATTAGCTATCGGAGCGGTGATTATCACCGTCCCATTCGCAGTCATGCTGTGGACAGCATTTGTTCCGCAACGTCTGCTTTTCGATGGCGGGGCCAACCTCCGCGACCTGACGTTGGCAAACTTCCGCACAGCTCTCGGACAAGCATCGTGGGGGCGCTATTATCGCAATAGCCTCATCACCACGGCGGCAATCTTTCTGGCCCAACTCGCAACATGCCTCCCGGCCGCCTATGTTCTCGCCCGGTGCCATTTTCGCGGCAAGCGCGGCGTGCTTTGGCTCGTGCTTGCGTGTCTCGTCGTGCCCCCGCAAGCTATCGCAATCCCGAATTATGTCCTCCTTGCGCGCGGACACCTGCTGGATAGCCTCGCCGCCCTAATCATCCCGTTCCTCACCAGCGCCTTCGGGATCTTCTTGTTTCGACAGTTTATTCTGACGATCCCACAACCGATATTCGACGCGGCCCGACTCGATGGCGTGGGTGACCTTGGAATGGTTTGGCGCATCGTCCTGCCGAACGTACGGCCCGCAATCTTGGCATTCGGGGTTTTCATCGTCACGTCGGCATGGAACGACCTCTTCTGGCCGTCGGTCGTGCTTCAACGAACGGAGAACGCCACGGTACCTCTCGGGATCACGCGCTTTGCGGAACCAAGCGCGGGCAACAACTATGGTGCGCAGATGGCTGCCGCAGTTCTCGCGATCCTCCCCCTGATCGTTACCTTCGTCGTTGCGCAACGGCAAATCCTCAAAGGTATCGCATTGATTATTGACCCATAAGCGTTGCCCGTCGCTTCAACCACTTCCGGTTTTCGCTAGCAATCAAACACTGAACCGTCAATTGCTACCGCGACTCCCGTATGTGCGGCCTTTATCTCTGCGATGGTCTGTGTGCTGACTGAGTGACCAAGATGCGCGAGGATTAGTCGCTTTGCCGCGATGTCTGCGGCAAGAGCGATTGCGCCCGGAATGCTAATGTGCTCCGCAGTCTCCCCGAACAACGGGGTATTCACGACGAGCATGTCACAGCCGCGAATGGTCATGCGTACGGATTCGCCAATCACCGGCCCGGTATCCCCGAGATGCACGAAAGTGTGGCCATCATGGCGGACGATGATTCCCGTGACAGGCAGGCTATGGGCGAGCACGACCGTCTCGACCAAAACGCCAGCGACCATCAGGGTCCCCTCTTCAGGCAAGAGCCGTAAGTCGAGTTTTGGAGTGATATCGGGGAGAAAGTGCTTGAGATCGGCAATGGTGCGTGGGGAACCGTATATAGGCATCGGCGGATCGCTATAGGCGAAGTGTTGCAATCCCGCAACATGGTCGGCGTGGCAATGCGTGACCAGTACCGCGTCAGGCCGCAGGGGTGCCTCGTGCCACCTCCGCCATTGGCTCCACAAGTCTGCCCCCGCGTCGATGAGCAACGTGGGCGATGCCGGGTAGCGTGGCTGGAGAACGTGCGCGAAGGTACCACGAACAACGTCTCCCCCGCTACTGGATGAAGCACCGATCGAGGGCACCGCAACGCCACCTGACCCAAGTACAGTGAACCGCATTCGTACCACCTTCTACGACGTGATCGCCAAGTATCGCCAACGGAATCACGCGATTCCCCGCTCCAATCGCACCATGTTTGTTCCGAGCACGAGGGCTTGAATTTTCCCGAACGCGATCTCGCGTGGTAGATGCCACATGCCACAATCGGCTGCTGGATGTAGCCGCTCAGGCGGGATCACGTCCAGTGCCGCATGTAATCGTCGCGCGATGTGTTCCGGGGCCTCGATGTTGTAATCCCCAAGATTCAGCAAGCCGAGAATGACCGCCTTCTCAATGCTGAAACTGTTTGCTGCGATCAATCGCATTACGGCAACGGAACTGGTGCCATGTATTGCGCTTCTCCCGCACGGAAAAGCTGCGTCACCACTGGCACCTCGCCCTGCATCCGTACCACGATCACATCCGCCCGCTGCCCCGGCTCCAGTGCGCCACGGTCGGTCAACATCGCCGCCCCTGCCGGTGTCGCGGTAATCATGGCAACGGCTTCGGGAAGGGACATCACACCCTCGCGCGCGAGCCGAAATGCTGCGGGGAGCAGCGACGGCGCATGGTAATCGGCGATCAGAATATCTATCAACCCCTCGCGTGCTAACGTAACGGCATTGATGTTGCCGGAGAGCGAACCGCCTCGCACCACATTCGGCGCCCCAACCGACACGCGCATTCCCACGGCATGGGCATGACGCGCTGCCTCGACGGTTACGGGAAATTCGGCGATGCGGCACCCGAGTTGGGACATCGCTTCTACCTTCTCGATTGTGTCGTCATCATGCGACATCAGTGTGAAACCTCGTGTATGCGCGGCATGGGAGACGCGTTTGTAGGTCTGCGCTATTTGCCCCTCGCTCGCGCGCATAAAAGCGACGCGCTCAGCCTGCCATGCTTCCTCAGTCATGTCCGGGCGCAGGTCAGGTTGTAGTTGGGCGAATGCGCGTGCCACATCACGCATTTGTCCCTGACCCGGCACATGATCGTCGAGCGACACGAGTTTGACGGGTCCGTCGTCGATATGCGCGAGGATCGCGTCGAGCGACCCTGGCTGGCGCACGTCGCAGCGAAAAAGTACGTAGTGGTCGACGAGTCCATACCTGCTCGCTTGAAACGTGGTAATCGTCTCCCGCATCTTCTCCGCCCACGCGATCGTGCGCTCCTTGCCCGGCATGCCATAAAAGGAGAGTGCGTGGAACTGGGTAGTGACGCCAGCGGTCGCGAGGGCACGGTCGAGGGATAACAGCGCGAGATCAGCGGGGAAGTTTGCTCCCGGACGCGGATTGATCGCCTTCTCGATGGCATCGTTATGCAGGCAGATGAGACCGGGCAAGATGAACTGATCCCGCACATCAATTGTTATCTCGTCAGAAGCGCTCCCTGTGAGATAGGTGCGAGGCGAAATGGCGGCGATCTGCGCGCCCTCAATCACCACGCTGCCGGATTCATACATGCCATCCGGTGTAATCACCATCCCGCCCGTGAGAATCAATCGCTCTGACATCCTGTTTCCTCGATGTGCGGCGTCCGTCGGTAAGCGGCGTGGTGTCATTGCTTGATGAGCTGGTTGACGCGTGCGGCAGCGTCCCGCAGGCTACTTGCTACGTCCCCTCCCCCAAGGATCTTCTCGCGTGCATCGAGCAATTCCTGATTTGCCTGCAGCCCGTTCTTGCCCGGCCAACTCGCCCATTGCACGATTTCCGGCAGTTCGTCGGTCGCCGGTTTCACGAGGCGGTTGTCGTCAAAGTACGGCTTCAGGAAACGCGGATCCTCCGCGACACCGAGACGCGGTGAGAGATACCCGGTACCCTTTACCCACGTCGTCAGCGACTCCGGCGACTCGATGAACTTGATCCACTCCCATGCCGCCATCTGCTGCGCGGGGTCCGTGGCGAAGATGAAAAGGTCGTTGCCTCCCACAGGTATCCGACGCGGCTTCGCGCCAAACATTGGGAAGGCCGTTGTACCAAGTTGGAAAGTGGAGGCTTTCTGGATGGCATTCAAGGTGGCGATACTTGCGGCGTACATCGCGATCTGGCCGCTATTGAAGCTCTGCGTCCCCTGCGCCTGCGGGAGGTGCGCGGCAGTCCCGTCCTTGAGGATGAGATCGGCGGCAAGTTGCATCGCTGCCACCGCCTCGGGGCTGTCTACCCCGCAAGACACGTCGTTACCCGAACCGATTAATACCCGTGCGCCATTACCTTCGATGAACGCTTGTTGGGTGAAGAAATCGGTAGACTCCGTCAGGTAGACGCCAAACTTTCCCGTTTTCGCTTTGATCGCTCGAGAAACGTCGCGCACTTCGTCCCATGTACGCGGCTGACTTTCAATCCCCGCTTGCTTGAGGAGATCGAGGTTAGAGAAGAGCACGGGCACACTGAAACCGAGGGGCGTACCATGCTGCACTCCGTCAATCCGTCCAAGTTCGAGCACGTTCGGAGCATAGTTCTTTGCAAGGAAGTCACTGCTGGAAGGGTCGCGTTTGATGACATCCTCCACGGGTGTATGTGGGAGGTTCGTGACCGTGTAACGCAGATATCCATAGCCTACTTGTGCCACAGCGGGGGGAATTCTTGCGGCTTGAGCGGCTTGCAGTGCTTGCAGCAGTTCGGGGTACCCGGGATACGGTTTGCCCGTTAGCACGATGCTCGGGTTCGCGTCGTTGAAACGTTGGATAATGTTCTGTACTGCACCACCACCGAGAACGTCCGTGTTTGTGTGCCAGTACTCGATAGCGCCCTGCTTACGTACGCCCGACTGCGACGGCACAGCTGTACTCATGGCGGTAGTTGCGCCAGTCGTTGCAACAGACATCGCCGATGCGGCATTCTGAGTCGGTGCCATGCTTGTGGTTGCTGGGGGCAAACTTGTATCCCCGCAGGCAGCGAGGATAGCGCTCCCCACGACCGTGGCAAATCCTTTCAGCACCGCCCGCCGACTACGTGGAACGAAAGTGTCCGTCATCATTACGTCTCCTTACGCGGTACGAATCGCCCGGTACTACGCTACCAAGACGAGATGTCCGCCGGGTGAGACGATGTACATCGTTGCATGAACGTCGATTGTGATCGGGAGATGTGTGCCTCATGACCCGATTACCTGACGTGATCGGTCGGTAAGGGAAGCTGATACACGCCGCTGTGGCGGGCAATCGCGATCGTGCGGTCATAATGCGTCCGTGCTGCTTCGAGCAACGACCGACTCCACGACGGGGAATCGTTGGCGATGTGCGTGAGCAGGAGTTGCTTTGCGCCGGCGCGGAACGCAATCCTCCCGGCATCGTCTACGGTGAGGTGTCGGTCGGTCTGCTCGGTCCGCATACGATTGGTGATGCCCATCGCGTCGCAAAGGAAGAGATCGGCACTATGAGCAATGTCGTACAGCGCGTCGCAGAGCGCACTGTCGCCTGTGTAGCCGAGAGTAGCCGTACCATCGGCAATGCGGAAACCAAACGCTGGCCCCGGGCCATGAGCCACCGGGCCTATCGCACAAATGGTAAAAGGTCCACACGTAAAAGGCACGTCTGGATGATAATCCGACAGGGCGAGCGCGAAGTCGAATGCTCGTGCGAGTGAGCGCTCCGCAGAAGGAGAATTATCTGCAACCACCGCCATGATCTGTTGTAGTCGCGTGGAGCCGCCTGGTGGCAGATACACTGGCACAGGAACATGGTGCTCCAACGAGAAGGGGGAATCTTCGCGCAAAAACAGATCGGTATGGTAATTATAAAGTACTACAGCGAGCGGAAGGAGATCATAATAGTTGTCAAAGTGCATATGGGACACGACCACGCCCGTGAGTGCATTCAGGCCGATGAATTTCGGGATCGCTGTGGCAATCCCTGGCCCACACTCGACGAGCAGAGCGGCGGCATCACTCGTGAGGAGGTACGCGGCACTCGCCTCGGCGGCAACGCCCGTTCCTCCCCCACTGCCGACTACCGTTAAACGCATCTCGCTCTCCCTGATGTCTCGTACATCTCGCATCCGATCCACTGGCAGTATGCGTGAGGCGTGGCGGGTTCACAAGCTAATTTCGATGTCATGGGGGAAAAGCAGAGGGGTTTGCAGCACGAACGGGTTGTTGAAGCCAAATCTATGACGTTCGTCATACACTCATTCACGCGTCGGATAAATCAACACTCAATCAACCCATAGGGCCTGCGGTTGTGGTAATATACCCATTTCCATAATAGTCACTCAATTTCAGGTACGCGTAGCACATAAAATGCTAGTTGGTGCCGGTAGGGGCGCACAATGGACCGCTTACTGAATCTTTACACCACCATCACTGTTATCGTGAGAATTTTTCCTACAATAAGCGTAGATCGCGCGGAAGCGTTTGTCCGTCAGCAATTCCACTTGTAGAGAGGACGGGAAATCATGGAGCTTGTGAACCGCCGGACCATGCTGAAACAGGCGCTGCTCACCGCGAGTAGCGCGTCGTTGCTCGGAATCCTCGCCGCGTGCGGGGACAATGCCGTACCGACGTCCACGGTCGCACCCACGGGGACGACTGCCATTTCCCCCAGTATTGCCTCTGCTTCCACTGTGTCTTCGAACACTCCGTCGGCGTCACCCAGTGCCACCGTTGGCGGCAACGCGGCGTCTGCTCCTTCCACCGCCACAACCGGTTCTCGCACGAGCATCGACTTCTGGGTTGGCCTCGGTGCCGCGTCCACGGGCGTCATGCAGGGGATCGTGAAGCGTTTCAACGACGCCAATCCCCGCGTGACCGTACAACTGAAGAGTTACGGGGACTACAAGCCACTCACCGAAGCGCTCCAGGCGGCGGTTGCCGCGAAAAAGCCGCCAGCCCTTGCGGGCATCGGCTTTGATTACCTCACCTACCTCGCGCAGAACATCCCACACCTCACCATCGATGACGCCGCGAAGCGCGACACGGGTGCTACCACCTTCCTCACCGACACGTTCACCCCCGACATCCTCAATCTCGGAAAGGTGGACGGGGTTCAGCACATCCTCCCCCTGCTCATTGGTGGCATTTACCTGTACTACAACGCCGACCTCTTCAAGCGGGCCGGTCTCGATCGCGCGCCCGCGACATGGGACGAAGCCCGCGACTACGCACGGCAACTCACGGCCAAAACGGGCACCACCGGCATCGTACTCTACGCCGGAGCCGACTTCTGGACGGGCCAAGCCTTGGTTGAGTCCAACGGCGGCAAGGTGCTCATTGGCGCCGGCAAGGACGCGCGTACGGGCGTCGACAGCCCCGAAGCGGCGGCGGCGATGCAGTTGTGGGCAGACCTGATCCTGAAGGACAAGTCCTCGGTCAATCTGCCTGACACCCAAGCGGAGCAAAGTTTTCCCGCCGGCCAGGTGGCGATGATGGTCAGCTATGGCTCCATTGCCGCCGCCGCGCAGAAGATGGGCAATTTCGCCGTGGGCAGCGGTGTGCTGCCTACCTTCGGTACGAAGCGGCGCCAAGTGCCCCTCGCGGGCAATGGCTTTTTTGTCACCGCCACCGATCCCGCGCAGCAAACGGCGGGATGGGAGTTTATGAAGTTTTTCTACACCCCCGAGGTGCAGGCAGAGTTCACCAAAGGGACGGGCTATCCTCCCGTGCGCAAGGGGCTCGCGGATGACCCGCAGTACCTGAAGTCCTTCTACGACCAGAATGCTGTTGCCCGCACCGAGATTCTCGAACTCCCGGACGCCGTACCGTGGGTGAGTTGGCCGGGCAAGAACGGATTACAGGCGGCGCAAGAACTGATCGACGCGCGCGGGCGCATCCTGAGCGGGAATCAGGATGCCGCTACGGCGATGGGGACGGCGGCAATGCGGATCAACCAGCTGATCAGGGAGTGACCCGGATGTTCCGCCCCCTTACGACCCAACTTGTGGGGAGCTACGCGAAGCCCGCGTGGCTCACCCGGCCCACGCGCATGTATGCCTCCGACGGCTCATGGTGGCGGCCCGACCTCGATGTGTTGAACGCCGCGCGGGCGGACGCCGCGCGGCTGGCGATCGCTGACCAAGAACGCGCGGGCCTCGACCTACTCACTGACGGCGAGCAATGGCGACAAAACTACGCGAGCCACTTCTATACGCGCTTGCTGGGCGTGGACGCGACGCGCTTCGCCGCGAAGGAGCGCACGAGCACGCTCGCTACGGTCACACGCCGGGTGGAGAGTATCGAGGAGACGGCATTGCGAAATCGTGCACCGCGCATTGTGGGTGAACTCGGCTGGCCCGGCCCACTGGCGGTGGACGAACTGCGCTTCCTCAAGCGGCAGACGCGCAAACCGGTCAAGGCCACGGTGGTCGGCCCGCTCACAGCACTGTATTTCCTCAAGGATGAGCACTACGGTGATGAGGAGCGAGCGGCGATGGCGCTCGCCGCGGTACTCAACCGCGAACTGCGCGCGCTCGACGCGGAGGGTGCGGACCTCCTGCAGGTGGACGAGCCGTGCTTCCACACGCAACTTGCATGGGCGCGGCGGTTTGGGGTGGCGGCGCTCAATCGCATGGTAGAGGGCGTCCGCACCCCCGTGGTAGTGCACGCGTGCTACGGGTACGCCTACTACGTCGAACACAAGGAAGCGAACCCCGCCTACGCCGAATGCCTCACGCTGCTCGCGGCCTGCGACATCTGGGGGATGAGCATCGAGTATGAGCAACCGGGGCACACGCCCGATTTGCTCACCCATTGCGGCGATAAGCACGTCGTGTTGGGCCTCTTGGATCTCGGTACTGAAGAGACTGAGGCGGTGGCTCATGTGGCGACGCGGTTGCGGGAAGCGCTTGCGGTTGTGCCGCCCGAGCGGTTGCACCCCGCGCCGGACTGCGGCATGTGGCATCTGCCGCGTGACGTCGCCTTCGCGAAGCTCCGCGCGCTCGTGTTGGGTGCCGAGACGCTGAGAAACGAACGCGGACTCCCATGATCGTTGTTGCGCCGTTACCCCCGTGAGGGGGTGTGCGAATCTGGGATGACTACCGGGGAACAAAGGGATGATATGCGACTGAAAGACCTCCTTGGCTCCGTCGAACCCTACAACTATGCCTTTCTCGACGAACAATCGAAGCGCGAGGTGCGCCGTGCCCTCTTGAAGGCGGTCGCGATCCCCGGCTATCAGGTGCCCTTCGCGTCGGGCGAGATGCCGATCGCCCGTGGCTGGGGGACAGGTGGGATGCAGGTGACGCTGTCGCTGATCGGGCCGGGCGACACCGTGAAAGTGATCGACCAGGGCACGGATGCCGGGGTGAATGCCCTGAACATCCGCCGTCTCATCGAACGCACCACGGGACTACGGACCACTGCGGACACGAAAGCGGGAACCGTGATTCAGTCGCGGCACCGGATTCCCGAGTACCCCTTGCGGGCAGATCAGCTTCTGGTCCTCCAAGTGCCCCAACCTGAACCCCTTCGGATGGTAGAGTCGAGCGAAGCAAAGACGCGTGCGATGCACGCGACGGCGGACTACGCGCTCGCATGGGTCAGGTTGTACGAGCACATTGTGCACTCAGGTACGATCACCACGGGCGCGGATTACCCCGCGCTCGTCAACGGGCGGCACCTCTTCAGCCCTAGCCCGATCCCTCGCTGGGACTTGCCGAAGCTGCACCGGGCACCATTCTTGACGCTCTTTGGGGCGGGGCGCGAGAAGCGCATCTACGCGGTACCGCCCTACACCGATGTGGTGTCACTCGGCTTTGAAGACTACCCCTTCGCAGTGGAGGACATGACGGGGCGCGTCTGCGAGCGGTGCGGGGCGACGGGTGCGTACATGGACGAGTTCATCGAGGGCGAGGTGCACCGTTTCCGCTGCAACGACACGGCGTACTGCGACGCGATGCTCGAGGCAAAGCAGACGGGTGACCGGGCGCGTTTGGCGGAGTTGCGATCCGTCACCCAGTATCACGCCAATACAGAAGGCGATACGGATTACATGGACAACTAATTCTTTCCGACAATACTTGCTTTTACGTATCTATTGCTTTTATTTTTCAATAACGCTATACGCGATGATGACTCAAGTTTGGGGGACATAGCAATCAGTATGTGGAGCAGCCGCATGGTGCGTCGCGCTTCTCCCGCCCTTTCGGGATATACGCGTATCATAGAGGGAAACGACGCTTCGGAGAAGCCTGAGCAGATATCGGAAGTACGTGCTACTTGCAAAATGGCGAGTACTATGACGTGCAATGAGGTGATTTGGAAGGAGAAGATGTGAGCATAAGTCGCTCCAATGGGGCAGGTCCGTGGGGGGTAGGCATCGCGCAGAGCGTGTTCGCTCGGCTCCGTGCGGGATACCCCGCGTTGTCCGAGGCCGAGCAGCGCGTGGCGGTCGCGTTCGAGCGTGACGCCGCAGCCCTTGTGCATCTTCCGCTCACTTCCCTTGCGGCGCGCATTGGCGTCAGTGAAGCCACGATCATTCGCTGCTGCCAATCGATTGGCTACCGGGGGTTACGCGATTTCAAGCTCGCGCTCGCCGCGGAAACTCTCGCCCCCCATCGCGTGATTCACGAGGCGATCCTGCCCGATGACAGCGACGCTGCCGTGGTCGACAAGGTGCTCCGCTCGGACATGCAGGCGATCGCCGACACACTCGCTGTGCTCGACGTCGGAGCGATCAGTCGCGCGGCGGATGCCCTCGTTGCCGCTACCCGCATCGAATGCTACAGCGTGGGCAGTTCGATCCCTATCGCGCTCGACGCGTACTATCGCTTTTTGCGCCTCGGACTCCCCGTCGGTATCGTAATGGACCCGCACATGCAAGCTGTCTCGGCCGCACATCTCCCCCCGGGTGCCATCGCATTCGCCGTGTCGCATGGTGGTCGCAGCATCGAAACGCGCACAGCGATGGAGGAAGCGCGGGACGCCGGGGCGACGTGCATCCTCCTCACCAGTTTTCACCACACCCCAATGGAGTCACTCGCGCACATCCAGATCGTGACCGCGCCGATTGATGGCGCCCTTCGGCCCGAGCCAGTGGCGAGCCGGATTGCCCATCTGTGCGTGATTGACGCACTTACCACCGTGGTAGCTTTACGCCGACCGACCGCATCCCGTGCGGCGCTCGTGCAAGATGACGCAATCATCGCGCGCCGGGTAATCGAGGAGTAGGACGAGACATGATTGCAACATACAGTTGAGTTTACATAAGAGCACAGGAAGTGTGACGCGAACCCATCTTATCGTCAGACGATGTTGTGTAACGCAGATTTAAAGCCGCAATTGCCGCTCTAGAAACTGTCTGAGAAGGGGTCAAGTGCGTGCGAGACGACGCAGCATCATGCGCGTCATGGTCGCGTATATCATCGCCTCGCTCGTCTCGCACAATCGCTCGTACTCCTTCGCCAACCGTCTGCTCTGCCCGAACCAACTGAAAGTACGCTCTGCCACCCAGCGCCGTGGAAGGATCCCCCGGAACCGCTTCGGCGCCGGTGGGAGGCGCGTCCACTCAAAGCGGAGTGTCGCCAAATTGTTGATGTCACCGATCGGTCGCCATTCCCCGCGCGGATTCGGTGTATGGCGGACAATCTCGACAGTCCAGCCCAATCGCTGCTCGATCCATTCCTTGCCTGCCCCCGTGTAGCCTTGGTCAGCCCAGACATGTTCCAGGCGCGGGAACTGTGCGGCAATGCCGTCCAAGACGAGCGGTACGGCGGCGCGATCCTGCGCGTCGGCGGCGTGTACCGTCGCACGCAGGACGAGCCCCAGCACATCCACGAGCAGATGCCGTTTGCGGCCTGAGAGCTTCTTCGCTCCATCGTAGCCGCGCACGCCCCCGACGCTCGTCGCTTTGACCGATTGGCTGTCGATGACACAGGCGCTTGGCTGGGCATGCCTCCCTTGTCGTATCCGTTCTCGCTCACGCAGAAGCGCATTCAGGTATTCCCATGTGCCATCGAGACGCCACCGCCGAAAGTAATGGTAGACGGTCTGCCACGGCGGGAAATCGCATGGGAGCATCCGCCAAGCGCAGCCGCTACGCAGGAGGTAGAAGATGCCATCGAGGATCGTGCGCAGGGACCATTTGCGGGGACGGCCGCCCGTCGGTGCAATCGGCAACAACGGCGAAAGGATGATCCACTCAGCATCAGATAGGTCGCTCGGATAGTGATGAGATCGAGACATCGCAGCCCTCCAGACGGTTGATACGACTGGCCAAAGCGCGATTATCTCCTCTTCTCAGACAGCTTCTAGCCCTTGCAAACCGCCGACCACAATAGACCAGAACTCTTCGTCCATCGGCACGGGCGTCCAATCCTTGGCGTCTCCGAGAAAGTAGCACGGCGTCTTCCCCGTCCTCACCACCTTGCCGTACATGCGATGCGCGGTCACTACGCCCATCGTCGACCTTCCTCTCCTATACAGCGTACCCACATCTTCTCGAAATGCTTACCATTCACACATGGTTCCATTACTGCTTCTTTACTGCACACCGATTACAGTGGCGTTGATGGAGCGTTCAACCAATTGGGAGGGCTAGTTTGGACGATTACTCCGATTCACACGATCACATCGATCTTCTTGATGTTGCAGCCGGGCGGTCAACGCCCTGCCTCGTGCTTCTACGCGGTGCATACCCGCAGTTGACCGATGCGGAACGGCGTGTCGCCGATTATGTCCTTGCGCAACCGAACGTCACCCTCCGCTCCTCGCTCATTCAAGTGGCACAAGCGAGTGGCGCGGGATCGGGTACCGTGACGCGCATGTGTGCCAAGCTTGGGTATTCCGGGTTTGCGGAGATGAAGGTGGCCCTTGCCGCCCAGTTCCTTAATCCCGACTATGACACACTCAGTCCTCTTCGCGCGGAGGATGACGCGGCAACGATCGCCCAAAAGGTGATGCGCTCTGGCATGCAAAGCCTTGCGGACACGATCGCGCTCCTCGACGCACAGGAACTGGCACATGCATCGGACGTTATCCTCCAGGCCCGTCGGATTGATCTATACGCCGAAGGTGTCTTCTCGGGTGTAATTGCCCAACACGCTCATGCGCGTCTGCTGCTCCTCGACCTCCCCTGTGCGCTCACCACGGTGCCATGGCAAATCCCCGTGATCGCGAATCAACTGCGTACCGGGGACGTAGCGATCGCCATTTCACACTCTGGCGCCACCGAATCCGTGGTGGACGCGACGCGCAACGCGCGGGACGTGGGGGCAATCACCATCTGCCTCACGAGCCGTCCCCACTCACCCCTCGTCCATGCCGCCGCGATTCACCTGTTCGCCGCCTCCCAGGACACGGGTGAATGGGGCCATCCCACCGTTTCGCGCCTCGCGCTCTATGGCGTGGTGGAAGCGCTTTACGCTGCGGTGCTGCTGCGGAAATACCGCGATCAGGCAGGCCTGCCCCCCAGTAAACTCCTTGATCGCCGCTCCGCTCAACCGTTTCCCCCCAGCAACCGCGAGTGAGCGTGCCTTTCTTGTCGCCTCCCCCACGTCGTTCGTTCTCTTCGTGCACGAAGGAGAAAATGAGATGAGACTCCCCTCGCCCCTCGGTCGCCGTGCTCTCATGAAAACCGTGCTCATCACGACTGGGGGAACGGCACTCACCGCGCTCCTCGCCGCATGTGGCACGAGCAGTAGTCCCGCGACGCCAAGCCCCACAGTCCCGACGATACCTCCAGGGACCACTTCCATTGCAGGCACCACCGCAACCGCCACCCCCGCTCCCCCGAAAACGACGACTGGTGCCATGAGCGCGACTTCGGCAACACCCTCCGTGTTGCCGAGCAAGCGATTGGGGGAGCTAAAGGTTGGTATGCCCGGCACCTACGGCACCTTCGACCCTCAGGAAACGCAGAGTAACTACGGTGATCGCGTCTATAGCATGCTCTACGACACCCTGATTCGCCGCGATTTCACCAATGGCGACAAACTCGTCCCTTCGCTCGCGACCGAATGGAAACGGGTCGATGACATGACCCTCGACTTGACGCTGCGCAAGGGCGTCACCTGGCACGATGGCGCGCCGTTCTCCGCCGCCGACGTAAAGTACACCTTCGATCGCGTCCTCATGCAGACCCCGAAGCTCGAAGCGTCCGGTCCCGCCTACTTCCCCTTTGCCCGCGTTGAAGTGCTCGACGACTCCCGCGTGCGTATCGTCACGACCCAACCCGACCCGGTGCTCGAAAAACGTCTCGCGTCGGGCGGCGCACAAATTATCCCTGCGGCCTATCACCAGCGGGTCGGCACGGACGTTTTCCGGATGAAGCCGATCGGTACTGGTCCGTTCAAGCTCGTCGAGTTCACTCCAGACGACCATCTGACGCTCGAGGCGCACGAGGCTCATTTCGATGGCCCCCCTGCGGCAATGAAACTCTCGCTACGAATCATCCCTGAGACCGCCGCGCGCATCGCGGCAATCACCAACGGTGAGATCGACCTCGCCACGAACGTGCCGCCGGATCAGATCCCGACATTGGCCGCGAACAAGAACCTTTCCGTGAAAGCGGTGCCGCTCGCGAACATCCATATGTTCCGTATGAATGGTCTCGTGAAACCGACCGATAAGCGCGAAATCCGACAGGCAATCGGTTATGCCATCGACCGGAAAACACTCGCTGAGACGGTATGGGGAGGCAACGCGGTCTGGACACGCGGTTGGCAATATGCGGGCGAAGAATATTACAATTCGAATCGCTCGCTCACCCCGTACGACCCAGATCGAGCCAAGCAATTGCTCAGTCAGGGCGGGTACGCGGGCGAACCGATCGTTTACCTCTACGACGCGCCAAACTACTACACGAATGAGCGCGAGGTGGCGGAAGCGCTCATGGGCATGTTCAAGGCGGTGGGAATCAACGCAAAGCTCGACTCGGCAGAGTCCGCGCAGATACTGAACGCCTTCAAGCAGAACACGCGCAACTTGATGGCAACCTCCTCCTCCTCGAACAACGGCGATCCCGACGGCTATCTCTACCGCAGCTGGGGGCTAGACAGTTCGCTACAGAAGAACGGCTGGTGGTCGGCGCAGAGTGCCGCACGCTACAACGAGTTGGGGCAACAGGCGCGCACTACCCTCGATAAGGGGAAGCGCTTCGACCTGTACCAGGGGATGCTCGACGAGTTTGATCGCGAGGCCCCGCTCGGCATCCTCTACACCCCTAAGGAGGCATACGCGATGAAGACCATGATCGACTGGACGCCCTATCCACTCTACTTCATGGACCTGCGGCCTTACAACTTCCGTGTGCGATGAGAGGACGCCCAATGGCACATACCGAGCGCGTCGTGATCCTTATATGGGATGGGATGCGTCCTGACTTTGTCCGCCCCGAACTCACCCCGCATCTGTGCGCCTTCGCCGCTCGCTCCGCCCGCTATACGCGCGCGACGGGTGTCTTTCCCACGGTCACCCTCGCGAATACGGCGAGTCTCGTCACAGGGACGTACCCGGACCGACACGGCATCGCGGCCAACATCTTTGTTGGCCCGCCCGGAGATCGTGCGCCCATCGACGGCACCCGCCGCGACGATCTGGGGCGGTTGCGACGGGTGAACGCCGGGCGCGTTCTCCCCTGTCAGACGCTCACGGAAGCGGTAGTGTCATCAGGTAAGCGTATGGTGGTGATTACCAGTAGCTCGGCGGGGCAGGCAACGCTTCTCGATCCCGAGGGGGTGGCGATCACCATCGGGCCAGAATATATGTCCTCCGACGCGCACCGAGCGGCCGTGATCGCGCGGTGTGGCCCCTTGCCACCGAAGGCCGTGTACGACAACGCCGCAGACGAGTGGCTGCACGATGTGCTCATCGAATACATTCTGCCCGACCTCGCCCCGGATATCGTGCTCTGCTGGCTCAACGAGCCGGACACAAGCCAGCACGCGGCGGGACTCGGCTCGCCCGAAGCGCTCGCGGTGATCCGCTCGAACGATGCGCAACTGGGACGCGTGCTCGACGCGGTAGCACGGGATGGCGTACGGACCACGGTAATCGTCGCGTCGGATCATGGTCATAGCACGGTGACCGGTATGCACCAAATCGGCGACGAACTGACGGCGGCCGGCTTCGCACGGGAAGTGGCGGCGGGCACGATCCGGTTCGCGAAAAACGACCTCGTGATTGAGGAGGGACTGGACACCGATAGGCTGCGGGAGCGGGTTGGTCGGTGGCTGTTCACGCGATCGTGGGTTGGCGCGGTGATCAATTGGGGGGAGCCAATACCGGGGATGCTGGCCCCCGCGCAGGTATGGAGCGACGATCGGCCGTCGGCGCTCGCTTTTACACCTACCTTCTCTTACTCCTACATATGGGGAGAAGAGACAAACGCATTCGGGATAGCAGGGACCGAAGAAACCTTTGCTTACGGGGGGCAGGAGGACTACGATCAGTTGCAAGGGCCGGTGCGCGGGCTGAACCGCTTGCGGTCCACCCACGGTACCCTAAGCCCCTTCGACCTCCGTACCACGCTGGTGCTTGGAGGGGCGGGAGTGCGCGACGGTGTCACACTCGACATGCCTGCGGGAGTGATCGATCTTGCCCCCACTGCCCTGGCGTTACTCGGCTTACCACCACTCCCACGGGCTGATGGCAGAGTGCTGGACGAGGCATTCGTGGACGGCCCCATGCCCGCCACTATTTCCATGCGCTCCGAGCATCTCGCCGATCTCCGCGGCGGCCCTCTCTACCGCCATTGGATTGGCACCACCGCCTACCTCGACACTGGCAGAGGTAATAATTAGTGCTATAGCACAGATCAAATGATGCCCTCCCTGGCACAAACGCTCCCCCATCGCTTTCTCCGTGCCCTGTCTACTCCCGATCTCGTCATTTCCCTCATCTCGGTGAGGCTTTGCCTCTGCAGCGATCCTTCCACGACCTTGTGGGGTTCTCCCATGATCGGCGTGGATTCGCGCATCCACTTGCACACGGCTGCGTTCCCATCACGGATCTCGGATCGGAGCATCACGCGCATCGTGTCGGCTCCCCTTATCTGTTCAATCGGCACGGTGATCGTCTCCGACGCGAAGCAATCGTCGCAACCCTTGCAGGCCACCCGTCACGATTTGCCAGAATGCGTCATCCATCGGTACGGGCGTCCAGTCCTCGTCATCTTGGAGAAAGTAGCGCGGCGTCTTGCCCGTGCGCTCGGCCTTTGCCTGCTGCTCGCGCATCTCGATATGGGCACGGTGGTACGCATGGCGCAAATCCTCCCGCTCGGTGCGCCGCTCAAGGCGCGTATGAATCCCCGTCTCAGGCGGGAGAGGTTGGAAAGGAGGCCTCTGGGTCAACCGACTAACCGGACGGCG